>ENA-OWPD01000284-OWPD01000284.1-human-gut-metagenome-genome-assembly--contig:-NODE-284-length-65233-cov-8.096597_pt1 | contig 65233 bp, 72 predicted proteins | sample MGYA00248262_ERZ651842 | MGnify/ENA primary metagenome ERZ651842 (study PRJEB26924, sample SAMEA4378253) | human gut metagenome | biome: human gut; feature: human-associated habitat; material: faeces... | reverse complement strand
GTAACTATCAAAAAAAGAGGGAGGTTTATTTTATGGAAAATTTGCTTAATCCTGTTGTAATTGCGGTTGTACTTTTATGTGTACTCTGCTTACTGAAAATTAACGTACTTTTATCCATGCTGGTATCCCTGTTTGTAGCAGGTCTGGTAGGCGGTATGGGTATTGTGGAAATTAAAGACTCTTTACTTGCCGGTCTTGGCGGAAACGGTGAAACAGCGCTTGCTTATATTTTGTTAGGAACACTGGCAGCTTGTATGGCAACAACCGGTATCACAGAAATTCTGTCAAAGAAAATTGCAAAAGTAGTAGGTGGTAACAAATGGGTGATGATTTTAACATTACTGATTATTGCCTGCTTATCACAGAACTTAATTCCAATTCACATTGCGTATATTCCAATTCTGGTTCCACCATTACTGGTGCTGATGAATAAGATGAGATTGGATAGACGTGGTGTTGCATGTACTATTGCTTTTGGTCATAAAGCGCCTTATATTGCAATTCCTTTTGGATTTGGAGCAATCTTCATGGGTATTATCTGTGATAATATCAACTTAAACGTAAAAGAAGACTGGGGTTGGGATAAAGTCACAATGGGCGATGTTACAGCAGTAAACTGGATTCTCGCAGTTGCTATGTTAATCGGTCTTGCAATCGCTTTGTTCATTACATACAGAAAACCTCGTGATTACAAAGATGTTCAGATTGAAGGCGTAAAAGAAACTGGAAATTTAAAACTGGAATATAAGCACTGGGTAGTATTAGCGGCATTAGTAGTAGTAGTAGCTATTCAGATTTGGTGTGGTTCTCTTCCGGTTGCAGCATTAGGCGGTCTTTTAGTAATCTTTGTTTTCCGTGCTATTGATCCAAAAGACATTGATGCACAGTTCCAGGAAGGTATTAAACTGATGGGCTTTATCGCATTTGTTATGTTAGTAGCAGGTGGATTTGCACAGGTTATTAAAGATACAGGTGCAGTAGACGAATTAGTTAAGAGTTCTGTAAGTCTTATGGGTGGAAGCAGATGGATTGCTGCTACAGTAATCACATTAATCGGTCTTCTGGTTACTATGGGTATTGGTACTTCCTTTGGTACAGTTCCTGTACTTGCAGTATTATATGTTCCATTATGTCATCAGGTTGGATTTTCACCGGCAGCTACAATCGTTCTGATGTCTGCAGCAGCAGCTCTCGGTGATGCTGGTTCACCGGCTTCTGATACAACCCTTGGACCTACATCCGGTTTGAATGCAGATGGTCAGCACGACCATATTTGGGATACTTGTGTACCGACATTCTTACACTTTAATATCCCATTAATGATTGCAGCAATTGTTGCAGCTCAGTTCTTATAAAATTGAGTTATGGATGTTCGAATAATCAGGGCACCCATCATAATTTATATAAACAATAGATTGCAATCATCTATTGGATGTCATGCGAGAAGAACCTGTTCCGGCGCCTGCGGAGCAGGTTCTTTTCGCATAGAGCGCTATATCTTGTATAAAAAAATACAAAACTATACAAATTTACTCTGGAATATTTTGAAAAGATGTGTTACAATAGAAAAAGCGAAGACAGAAAGTTATTCGCAGCATAATATGTATAAAATTAATCAAAATATGAAAACTAAATTTAACAGGAGGTATTCATTATGCAGAAATACGTATGTGAACCATGTGGTTATGTATATGACCCAGAATTAGGAGATCCGGATAACGGAGTAGAACCGGGAACAGCTTTCGAAGATATCCCGGAAGATTGGGTGTGCCCAATCTGCGGATTAGGAAAAGATGAATTTGTTCCTGAAGAAGCATAAGTTAAATTTAAAGATGAAACAAAAACAGGTTCTTTCAGAGCCTGTTTTTTTGTGGTAAAATAGATTGGATTAACAAAACGAATGAGGAGGACATGAGATATGAAGTTTACAAAAATGCAGGGAATTGGAAATGATTATGTTTATGTAAATTGTTTTCAGGAGCATATAGAAAACCCTTCTGAGGTATCCAGAAGAATTAGCGACAGACATTTTGGAATTGGCTCTGACGGATTGATTTTAATTAAATCGTCAGAAAAAGCGGATTTTGAAATGGAAATGTATAATGCTGACGGAAGTCAGGGCGCAATGTGCGGAAACGGAATGCGCTGTGTGGGAAAATATGTGTATGACTATGGTCTTACAGATAAAACACGTATTTCTGTGGATACAAAGAGCGGTATTAAGTATCTGGATTTAACAGTGGAAAATAAAAAGGTAAAACAGGTTCGTGTAAACATGGGAGAGCCTGTACTGGAAACAAAAGCAATTCCTATGATTTATGAAGGGGAAAAGGTTATCAGTCAGCCGTTTAACGTAGGACAGGATATTTATGAGATAACAGCTGTATCTATGGGAAATCCTCATGCAGTGGTATATGTAGACAATGTGAAAAATCTGCCTTTGGAGGAAATCGGACCGAAATTTGAAAAACATACAGCATTTCCGGAAAGTGTAAATACAGAGTTTGTCCGTGTGATTGACAGGAGGACCGTAGAAATGCGTGTATGGGAGAGAGGAAGCGGGGAAACCTTAGCCTGCGGAACAGGAGCCTGTGCTGTGGCAGTAGCGTCTGTTTTAAACGGATATACAGAAGATGAAGTGACCGTAAGACTTTTGGGCGGAGATTTGAAAATTTTCTGGGACAGAGCAGAAAACTTTGTTTATATGACAGGACCCGCAGAGGTTGTGTTTGAAGGTGAAATTGAAATTTAAGAAAAGGATTGAAGGAAAATGATTTTTACAAAAAGGATGAGTCTTGAGGATAAGAGGTTTTATTCCCATGTATTTCGTCTGGTTATGCCTATGGCGGTTCAGAACCTCATTAATGTAGGAGTGACCTCCACAGACGTTATTATGCTGGGAAAAGTAGGGGAAACGGCGTTGTCGGGAGTATCGCTGGCAAATCAGATTTACTTTATTTTATCCCTGCTGTATTTTGGGCTTACCTCCGGCGCCTGTGTTTTGACTGCGCAGTACTGGGGGAAAAAGGATACGAGAACCATTGAAAAGGTAATGGGAATGTCATTTCGAATTTCCATTTTGGCGGGAATTGTATTTGCAGCAGCAGCATTTTTCTTCCCATATCAGCTCATGCGTATTTTTACAACAGATGAAGCTGTGATAGCAGCAGGTATCAGTTACTTAAAAATTGTGGCATTTTCTTATGTGCTATCTGCATTTACAAATGTGTACTTGAATATTATACGAAGTATTGAACAGGTTGTGATTGCAACTATTGTTTATGGAACTTCTCTTGCAGCAAATATTATTTTAAATGCAATTTTTATTTTTGGACTTTTTGGAGCACCGGCTATGGGAGCAGCAGGAGCAGCACTTGGAACACTCTGTTCCCGTGCCGTTGAAGTGGTGATTGTGGTATTTTATGCAGTGAAAATAAACCATGTGGTGAAAATCCGATTTAAGGACTGGTTTGTAAAGGATAAAGCGCTTTCAAAGGATTTCTTTACCTATGCTTTACCTGTGCTTTTAAATGAAATTGCATGGGGAGCGGGAATGGCTGCGATTTCAGCGATTGTAGGGCATTTGGGAAGCTCTGCGGTAGCAGCTCATTCTGTGGCGCAGGTGTGCAGACAGCTTTCTATGGTTATCGGATTTGGTATTTCCAGTGCAACGGCAATTATGATTGGAAAAGCCATTGGTGAGAAAAAAGAAGAGCTGGCAAGGGAATACGGAAAGAAATTCGTCAAAATTGCCATTGTATGCGGTATCGGCGGCGGATTGCTCATATTGGCGATTTCCCCATTTGTGCGAAGTATGCTGAACCTGACACCGCTGGCAAAAAGCTATCTTACAGCTATGATGTTTATTATGTCTTACTATGTAGTGGGACAATCCATTAACACTACTTTGATTGTAGGGGTATTTCGTGCCGGCGGAGATACACGGTTTGGACTGATTTTGGATGTGGGCGTTATGTGGCTTTGCTCTATTTTAGGAGCGGCAGTGGGAGCTTTTGTCATTGGAATTCCAATGCCTTGGGTGTATATTCTGCTGTGCAGTGATGAAATTATTAAAATACCGTTTTCCATATATCGGTATAAAACTTATAAATGGTTAAATAACGTGACACGATAAAAATAAGGGGGAAACCTCTTATTTTTTTGTTTCATAGGAAATTGCGTCCTATGAAACAAAAATGCTCCGCAAGGATGCGCAGCAATGCAATCTTTTTTATCAAATGCTCTTGACAAAAAGAAAATTGTGCACTTTGGATAATGTAAAATCGACTTTGGTTTCCATAACCTGAAAAACCCATGTTTTTCCTTTAAAAATAAAAAAAATTTATCTTCCTCGGAGTGTTAAAAACACGTTAAACAATGGATTTAAAAAGGAAAATGGATATAAATGGTACAGAATTGTGCAATATTTCCCCTTTCTTTTCGGAAGAAAAAATGGTATACTGTGGAATACAAAATGTTGTGAAAACAAAAGTGAAAAAATATTATGAAATACCAGATATAGTGTTACAAAAGTTTATGAGGTGAAAGTGATGATGTATGTAATTAAGAAAGACGGAACAAAAGAGGATTTCAATATCCAGAAAATTGTGCGTGCAGTGAACAAATCTGCATCCAGAATTATGTATGACTTTAAAAAGGATGAGATTGATTTTCTTTGTGAATACGCAGAGGAAAAAGCGCAGTCCTTGGAGAAGGAAGAAATCTCTATTCAGGATATGCACAATATTGTAGAGGGAGCACTGGAAAAGGTAAATCCTGCGGTTGCAAAAAGCTACCGTGATTACCGCAATTACAAACATGATTTTATTCACATGATGGATGAGGTTTATACAAAGAGCCAGTCCATCCGATATATCGGCGATAAGAGCAATGCCAATACAGACAGTGCTCTCGTTGCTACAAAGAGAAGTCTTATTTTCAATGAATTAAATAAAGAATTATATCGAAAATTCTTTATGACAAGAAACGAGCTTCAGGCATGTAAAGACGGATATATTTATATTCATGACCAATCCGCACGTCTGGACACCATGAACTGCTGTCTGTTTGACGTGGCAAACGTGCTGCGGGGCGGCTTTGAAATGGGAAATGTATGGTATAACGAGCCAAAGACGCTGGACACTGCTTTTGACGTTATGGGAGACATTATTTTAAGCACGGCAGCGCAGCAGTATGGCGGGTTTACTGTACCGGAGGTAGATAAAATCCTTGCGCCTTATGCAGAGAAAAGCTATCACAAATATTGCGAGGAATTCTTGAAATACGTAGATGCTGACTGGGCGCCTGCAAAGGAGAGAGCACATCAGTATGCCATGGACAAGGTTCGCCGTGATTTTGATCAGGGCTGGCAGGGAATTGAATATAAATTAAATACCGTTGGTTCTTCCAGAGGCGATTATCCTTTTGTTACCGTGACATTGGGACTGGGAATGGAACGTTTTGAGAAAATGTGCAGTATTTCTCTTTTAGAAGTACATAAAGAGGGACAGGGAAAAGAAGGGCACAAAAAACCGGTGCTGTTTCCGAAAATCGTATTCTTATATGATGAAAATATTCATGGAGAAGGAAAGGAAGGCGAGGATGTCTTTGAAGCTGGAATTTCCTGTTCCGCAAAGACCATGTATCCGGATTGGCTTTCTTTAAGCGGAAAGGGATACATATCCAGCATGTATAAGCGATATAAGAAAGTTATCAGTCCTATGGGATGCAGAGCCTTTTTAAGCCCTTGGTATGAAAGAGGCGGTATGACACCGGCAGATGACAATGATGTTCCTGTATTTGTGGGAAGATTTAATGTAGGTGCGGTAAGTCTTCATTTGCCTATGATTTTGGCAAAGGCACGTTCAGAGGACAAGGATTTCTATGAAGTGCTTGACTTTTATCTGGAAATGATCCGTAATCTTCATATCCGTACTTATGATTACTTAGGAGAGATGAAAGCATCTACCAATCCTCTTGCTTACTGTGAAGGCGGATTTTACGGCGGTAATTTAAAACCTTCTGATAAGATTAAACCGTTATTAAAGCCTATGACAGCATCTTTCGGTATTACAGCTTTAAACGAGCTTCAGGAGCTGTATAACGGTAAATCCATTCGTGAAGATGGAAAGTTTGCGTTAGAGGTGCTTCAGTACATCAATAAAAAGGTGGAGCAGTACAAGAAGGAAGACGGTAATCTGTATGCAATTTACGGCACACCGGCAGAAAGCCTCTGCGGACTTCAGGTAGAGCAGTTCAGAAAGAAATACGGTATTGTGGAAGGGGTTTCTGACAGACCTTATGTAAGTAACAGCTTCCATTGTCATGTAACAGAAGACATCACTCCGATTGAAAAGCAGGATTGTGAAGGTAGATTTTGGGAGCTTTGCAACGGCGGAAAAATTCAGTATGTGCGCTACCCTATCGGGTATAATGTGGATGCAATCCGTGCCTTAGTCAGACGTGCTATGGATTTGGGTTATTATGAGGGAGTCAATCTTTCTCTTGCATATTGTGATGATTGCGGACACGAAGAATTGGAAATGGATGTGTGTCCGGTATGCGGTTCTAAGAATTTGACAAAGATTGACAGAATGAACGGATATCTGTCTTACAGCCGTGTACATGGAGATACTCGTTTAAATACGGCAAAGATGGCTGAAATCGCAGAACGTAAATCTATGTAAGAAAGATTTTCTTTAAGATTTTGTTTCATTTTTGAAAAAATTGTGATACCATATTTTTGACTTTATAAAAATTTTAGAAAAGCAGAGGGATAAGAAATATGGAATCGTATGGATATTTGTTAGACTTGGCATTAATCTTGCTGAGTACGAAAGTATTTGGGCTTATTACAAGAAGAGTAAAGCTGCCGCAGGTAGTAGGTGCTCTTTTGGCAGGTTTGATTTTAGGACCGGCGTGTATCGGCGTACTGCATCAGACAGATTTCATTTATCAGGTTTCTGAAATCGGCGTTATTGTATTGATGTTCTGTGCCGGTTTGGAGACAGATGTTGATGAATTGAAGAAAAGTGGAAAAGCTTCCTTTGTAATTGCGTTGCTGGGAGTAATTGTTCCGCTGTTAGGCGGATTTGCAGTGGCAGCGTATTTTAACAGACCGGGTATGCTGGAGCCGGCGGCAGATGTAAGCGTAATTTTACAGAATGTGTTTATCGGTGTTATTCTCACTGCAACATCGGTAAGTATTTCGGTTGAAACTTTAAAAGAAATGGGAAAACTGAATACAAAAGCGGGAAATGCTATTTTAGGCGCAGCGATTATTGATGATATTTTAGGTATTGTGGCGTTGACTATCATTACCAGCTTAGCAGACTCATCTGTAAATGTTGCTTTGGTATTTATTAAGATTATCGGCTTCTTTATCTTTGTGGGAGTGGGCGGATACCTGCTTCACATTATCTTCCAGAAATGGGTGAAGGGATATGAAAGAGATTTACAGCGTTTCGTTATTTTGGCATTTGTAATCTGTTTACTGTTTTCTTACTGTGCAGAGGAATTCTTTGGAGTGGCAGACATTACCGGCGCATTCTTTGCAGGACTTATTATTACAAAGACAACCCATACGACTTATATTGCAAGACGATTTGGAATTTTATCTTATATCCTTTTATCGCCTGTATTTTTCGCAAATATCGGTTTGCAGGTAGAGCTTCCAAGCATGAGCCCGATGATTATAGGATTTGCGGTTACTTTGGTAATCGTTGCTGTTCTCACAAAGGTAGTGGGCTGCGGTGCAGGTGCGAAGCTTTGCAAATACAGCAATAAAGACTGTATACGTATTGGTGCAGGTATGGTTTCCAGAGGCGAGGTCGCCTTGATTGTAGCGGCAAAGGGAAATGCCATTGGACTGATTTCCGCTGATTTAATGGGTCCGATTGTTATTGTGGTAGTAATTACGACGATTATTTCACCAATTCTTTTAAAAATGACTTTCAGCGAAAAAGACCATAAGGACGAAGGCAATGATTTTGTAGAAAGTGATTTGATGAAACAGTTAGAAGAATATGACGAGGAAATGGAAAAAGAACAGTCTCGTTACGTAACAATAAAAGATAAGAAATAAGAGAAAGGGAGTTGTAGCATTTTAATGCGGCAACTCTCCTTTGTTAGAGGGAGAAAAAATGGCAGCAGTTTTTTTAGCGGCAGTAAATGCAAAATATATACATTCAAATTTGGCAGTATACAGCATGAAATCCTATTGCAGAGAATATGAAAAATATGTGGAAATAGGAGAATATACAATTAATCAGCAAAAGGATGAAATTTTAAAAAGTATTTATAAGAAACAGCCGAAGGTGTTGTGCTTTTCCTGCTATATATGGAACATTTCTTTTGTGAAGGAGCTGATATGCGACTTAAAGAAAATTTTGCCGCAAACCGTTATCTGGGCAGGAGGACCTGAGGTTTCTTATGATGCAGAGAAATTTTTGCAGGAGCTGCCGGAGGTTACCGGAGTTATGTGCGGTGAGGGAGAGCAAACTTTTCTGGAGCTGGTGCAGCATTATGTTCATGAAAAAGAGGAGGATGCACTGGCTGATATTAAGGGAATTGTGTTTCAAAAAAACGGGGAGATTGTGAGAAATCCTTTCCGTGAAATCATGGATATGGATAAGCTGGTATTTCCGTATAAAAATATTTCCCTGTTTGAACATAAAATTATTTATTATGAAAGCAGCAGAGGATGTCCTTTTTCTTGCAGCTATTGTTTATCCTCTATTGATAAGAAGCTGAGATTTCGCAGTCTTTCTCTGGTAAAAGAGGAATTGCAGTTTTTCCTTGATGCAAAAGTTCCGCAGGTGAAATTTGTAGACAGAACCTTTAACTGTAAAAAGGAACATGCTCTTGAAATCTGGAATTATATTCATGAGCATGATAACGGCATAACGAATTTTCACTTTGAAATTGCGGCGGATTTGCTTACCGAGGAAGAAATTCAGCTTATTCACACCATGCGTCCGGGGCTTATCCAGTTGGAAATCGGGGTACAGTCCACCAATCCGAAAACCATAGAAGAAATCAGGAGAAAGACCAGTTTTGAGAAGATTTCAGAAAAAGTGAAAAAAGTACAGGAAGGAAAAAATGTCCATCAGCATTTGGATTTGATTGCAGGACTTCCTTATGAGGGATATGAAAGCTTTAAAAAGTCTTTTTGTGATGTGTATGCTTTAGCGCCGGAACAGCTTCAGCTTGGATTTTTAAAGCTGTTAAAGGGTTCTTACATGAATGAGAAGGCAAAAGATTATGGATGTGTATGCAAAGGGAAGGAGCCTTATGAGGTATTGGGGACAAAGTGGCTGTCCTATGGAGAAATTTGCAGATTAAAAGGAATTGAGGACATGGTAGAGGTATATTATAACAGCGGACAGTTCCGCCATACCATGAAAGCCATGGAGGGTTATTTCTCAGATGCTTTTTCCATGTACGAGACGCTGGCGGACTTTTATGAGAAAAAGGGATATTTTGGTATTTCTCATTCCAGAATAAGAAGATACGAAATACTGATGGAATTTTTAGAAGAAAGAGAAGTAGAAAATCTTTCTTACTTTAAGGAATTGATGATTTTAGACCTTTATGCAAGGGAAAATTTAAAGACAAGACCGGTATGGGCGGCGGATAGAAAAGCGTATAAGGAAAAGATACAGGAATTTTACACAAAAGAAGCGGAAGCGCCGGAAGTTTTACAGGATTATGCAGGATATCAACCAAAACAGTTAGAAAAGATGACGCATCTTGAAATTTTTTCCTATAATGTGCCGGAAGGAAAAGCGGAGAAAGGAAGTTATCCTGTGCTGTTTGATTATAGGAATAGAAATCCTTTGACCAATGATGCTGCCATGCACGTTGTAACGCTTTAGAAAACGGAGGACTTATGACAAAGAGAACAAAGGAAATCTTGGATAAGCTGGATGAGGTTTATACAAGAGAATATAAGTGCTATTTAAACCACGAAAATCCGGGACAGCTGTTAATTGCCACGATGTTAAGCGCACAATGTACAGATGCCAGAGTGAATATTGTGACAAAGGATTTATTTGTAAAATATCCCGATATGCAGGCTTTTGCCAAGGCAGATTTAAAAGAATTGGAGCAGGATATTAAGCCTACGGGTTTTTATCACAATAAGGCGAAAAACATTATCGGCTGTGCTCAGAGGATTTGTCAGGTGTATGGCGGTGAAGTTCCAAGGAGCTTAGAGGATTTGGTAAGCCTTCCGGGAGTGGGAAGAAAAACGGCAAATGTTATTCGAGGAAACATTTTTCATGAGCCCAGTGTAGTGGTTGATACCCATGTGAAGCGAATTTCCAAACGTCTGGGATTTACCAAGGAGGAAGACCCTGAAAAGATAGAACAGGATTTAATGAAGGTGCTTCCAAAGGAGCATTGGATACTTTATAATATTCAGATTATTACTTTTGGAAGGCAGATTTGTTTTGCACGTTCACCGAAATGTGAGGAGTGCTTTTTGACAGAATATTGTAAGGAATATAAGGAAAAACAAAAGAAAAGCAGGAAGAAATTATGATGGAATACGTTGCGCTGGACTTAGAAACCACAGGCTTAGAGCCTTCTAAGGACAGAATTATAGAAATCGGCGCTGTAAAGGTGCGGAATAAAGAGGTTGTAGGTGAATACGGAACGCTGATAAATCCCCAGATGGAAATTCCTGACAGGATTACAGAGCTTACGGGGATTTCCAACGATATGGTACAGGGAAAACCTCTTATTGCACAGGCGTTAGGGGAATTGTTGGATTTTTGCGAAGAATTACCTCTTTTGGGGCACAATCTGATGTTTGATTACAGTTTCGTAAAGCATCAGGCAGTGAATGCGGGAATGGTATTTGAGAAAAAGGGAATGGACACCTTGAAGCTGGCAAGAGCGCTTCTGCCTGAGCTTCCAAGCAGGAGTCTGCAAAATCTCCGCATGCACTATGAAATTCCTCAAAAGGATGCGCACAGGGCATTGGAGGATGCCAGAACCACGTATCTTTTATATGAGAGATTACGGGAAGAATTTGAAGAGAAGCAGCCAAAGCTTTTTGCACCAAATGCACTTATCTATAAAGTAAAGAAGCAAGGTCCTGTAACAGCGGCGCAAAAACGCTACTTGCAGGATTTAATAAAATATCATAGAATAGAGCTGAATGTGGAAATTGACAGTCTTACAAAAAACGAGGCATCTCGAGAAATTGATAAGATATTGAGTACCTACGGGAAAATAGTGAGGTAAAGAGATATGATGAATATGAAAAAATCAAAAAGGAACAGAATATTTGCTGCGATACTGGCAGGACTGATTATTTTGGCAATGGTAATTCCTATGGCAATGTATGCTTTTGGATGATACAGTTGATATATACAGCAATGGAGGTCAGAACATGAAGATAGGAAAATTGCCGGAGCCTGTGCTAATTCGCTCTGTTTTAAAGCAGGTAGGGCATCGCAGAAATGAGGTTTTAGTAGGACCTGCCGTGGGACAGGATTGTGCGGTAATGGAGCTTGAAGAAGGGGAAGTTTTTGTACTGTCCTGTGACCCGATTACAGGGACAACGAAGGATATCGGAGGACATAGTGTTCACATTACAGCCAATGATTTAGCAGCTTCCGGTGCAGAGCCTGTGGGAATTATGCTGACAATGCTTTTAACACCTGACACAGAGGAAGCACAGCTAAAGGAGATAATGCAGGATGTGGAAAAGACCTGTAAAGAGCTGAATATGGAGGTCTTGGGCGGACACACAGAGGTTACGGATGTGGTAAAGCAGACGTTGATTTCTCTTACAGGTGTAGGAAAAATGAAAAAAGAAAATGTGCTTACCACAGCTTCAGTAAAGCCCGGAGATGATATTGTGGTGACAAAATGGATTGGTCTGGAAGGGACTTCTATTGCGGCAAAGGAAAAAGAAAGCTTGCTTTTGGAGCATTTTGCGCCGCCTTTTGTGGAGACTGCAAAAAAATTCGACCAATATCTTTCCGTTATTCCGGAGGCAAAAATTGCCGCAGAGTGGGGCGTATCTGCTATGCACGATATTACCGAGGGCGGTGTATTTGGCGCTCTGTGGGAAATGGGAAGCGGTTCCGGTGTGGGTCTTGACATTGATTTAAAAGAAATTCCTATTCGTCAGGAAACCGTAGAGGTCTGTGAAGTGCTAGGATTAAATCCTTATATTTTAATGTCCAGCGGTTCTATGATGATTGCCGCAAAAGACGGATACGGACTTGTAAGAAAGCTAAAACAGGCTGGTATTGAGGCTGCCGTAGTAGGTAAAGCGACAGACGGAAACGACAGAATTTTAAGAAACGGTGAAGATACCCGTTATTTAGATAAACCGCAGAGTGATGAATTGTATAAAATCTATCAGTAGGTGGAAAATATTCGGAGGAAAGAAAAGTGGCAAAATTAAATATTGTATTATTTGAGCCTGAAATTCCGGCAAATACAGGGAATATAGGAAGAACCTGCGTTGCAACAGGAACAAGACTGCATCTTATAGAGCCCTTGGGATTTCAGCTAAATGAAAAAGCATTAAAAAGAGCAGGAATGGATTACTGGAAGGACTTAGATGTAACAACGTATATCAATTATCAGGATTTTCTGGACAGAAATCCCGGCGCAAAGGTTTACATGGCAACTACAAAGGCACCGAAGACTTATGTAGACGTAGAATATGAAGAAGACTGCTATATTATGTTCGGAAAGGAAAGCGCAGGCATTCCGGAAGAAATTTTGCTGGAAAATCAGGAAACAGCTATCCGAATTCCCATGATTGGGGATATTCGCTCTTTGAATTTGAGTAATTCTGTTGCCATTGTGCTGTATGAGGCGCTTCGTCAGAATAACTTTGACCACATGAGGTTAGAGGGGCATCTGACAAAATATGAATGGAAGTAAATGATACACGGATGAATTCTGGAAAAGTGTTTTCAGAAAGGAGTGTGAAGAATGTCAGGATTATTAAAATTACCCATAGGAATTGAAAATTTTGAAAAAATACGCAGTGAAGGGTTTTACTATGCAGATAAAACAAAATTGATTGAACAATTACTTGGGCAATGGGGAGAAGTAAATTTATTTACCCGACCTCGACGCTTTGGAAAATCATTGAGCATGAGTATGCTTCGCTGTTTTTTTGAAATCGGAACAAATCAGACGTTGTTTGATGGGCTTTATATTGCGAAGAATAAAGAGTTATGTGAGCAATATATGGGAAAATTTCCTGTGATTTCTATTAGCCTTAAAAGTGTGAATGCAGAAAATTTTGATAAAGCAAAAGCACAGCTTGTTAAAATTATTAATCGAGAAGCAAGGCGCTTGAGGTCCTTTTTGAGAATAGAATATCTTGAAAAAGAGTATCAAGAGATTTTTTCTGAACTCCTTAACAGAAAAATGGAAGAAGATACTTTAACAAACAGTTTCCAGGAGTTTACAGAACTACTGGAGACTTATTATGGTGAAAAGGTCATTGTTCTGATTGACGAGTATGATGTACCTTTGGCAAAGGCAAATGAAAATGGCTATTATGATAGGATGGTACTTCTTATTAGAAATATGCTTGAAAATGTGCTGAAAACTAATGACAGTTTGAAGTTTGCAGTTTTGACGGGATGTCTGCGTATAGCAAAAGAGAGTATTTTTACAGGATTGAATAATTTTAAAGTATATTCTATAACAGATGTTGATTTCGATGAATATTTTGGTTTTACAGATGAAGAGGTAAGAGAAATTCTGCATTATTACAATCAGGATACGCATTATGAAATTGTCAAACAGTGGTATGATGGATATCGTTTTGGGGACTTAGATGTATATTGTCCATGGGATGTTATTAACTATTGCAGCAGTCATCTTAATAATCCAACTTTACCTCCGGAAAATTATTGGATAAATACCAGCGGGAATGATGTTTTAAATCATTTTATCAATAATGTGGGAAATGAGAAAAGTGTGACTAGGTTAGAACTGGAGCAGTTGGTGAATGGAGGAACTGTACAAAAAGAAATAAAGCAAAATTTAACATATAAAGAGTTATATTCTTCTATGGAGAACCTTTGGAGCGCATTGTTTATGACAGGATATCTTACACAGAGAGGAAAAGCAGACGGAAATCGATATAATTTGGCTATTCCTAATCGAGAAATTCGCAATATTATTACAGAGCATATTCTTATACTGTTTAAAGAGAATGTGGAAAAGGATGGAAACATGCTAAACGATTTCTGCAATGCACTTCTGTACGGAGAAGCGGAAAAAGTGGAAAAGATATTTACAGAATATATGCGAAAGACAGTCAGTGTAAGAGATACGTTTGTTCAAAAACCTACGAAAGAGAATTTTTATCATGGTATTCTTTTGGGGATTTTGGGCTTTAAAGAGGGATGGTCTGTGGTATCAAACAGGGAGTCGGGAGATGGCTTCAGCGATATACAAATTTTTATTGATGATGCAGATGTGGGTATTGTACTTGAGGTAAAATATGCAGAGATAGGGCAAGAAGAGAAAGAGTGTCGTAAAGCGTTGAAGCAGATTGTGGATAAAAGATATACAGAAGCTTTGCACCAGTATGGAGTTCATAAAATTTTAAAATATGGGATTGCATGTAACGTGAAAAATTGCAGAGTGATGATGGAAGTATCTGTATAAAGTATAAAAGGGGCTGTTTTTATTACAGCCTCTTTTTCATACTTTATACTCTCTTTAATTTTCACTGACACTTTTTTGCAGAGTAAAGATAAACTCTGTTCCCACACCTTCCGTACTGATTACATTGATATTCTGTTTATGTGAGTTGATAATTTCTTTGACAATGGCAAGTCCCAGCCCTGTGCCTTTTCTGTCTTTTCCCCTTGAGGAATCAATTTTGTAAAATCGGTCCCAAATTTTTGTAAGACTTTCTTTAGGAATTCCACATCCCGTATCTTTTACAGAAATAAAAACGGTTTCATGCTTTAAAGTAGACTCTATTTTAATAATGGAGTCAGGAGAACTGAATTTAATAGCATTATCAATAAGGTTGTATAAAACCTGCTGAATTTGTCCCATATCAGCATGAACGAACAGTGTTTGCCCCGTAAGAAAGAGCTCAATGGAAATACGTTTGTCACGACAAATTCCTTCAAAGGCTTCTGCGGTAGTTTTGATTGTGCGGTTAATATCAAAATCAGAATAATCTAATTGACGGCCTTTTTCATCCAGGTTATTTAATGTAAGCATACTTTGTGTGAGTTTATAAAGTCTGTCTGTTTCATATACGACAATTTTTAAATATTTTTCCTGCATTTCAGGAGGAATTGTTCCATCTAAAATTGCTTCTGTGTAACCTTTTATAGAAGTAAGAGGAGAACGAAAGTCATGAGATACATTGGAGATGAATTTTCGTTGGTAATTTCCTGTCATATCCAATTCATCAGACATATAATTTAAAGTCATTGCCAAATATCCTAGCTCATCTTCTTTATCTAAAGGAATGTTGTATTTGAGATTTCCAGATGCAAACGTGTTTGCTCCTTGTATGATTTTTTTAAGAGGACGATTAATCATAATGTAAAATATAGGGATAATAAGCATCATAATTCCCAGAAACAATAGAAATAAAATATGAATAGTATCTAAGAGGCTATCCCTCTGATGACAAAGAACAGACATCGGTAAATGCATGGAAACATAACCTTTTACCTGCATGTTGACGGTAACGGGAACCATAACACTTAACTGCTCTTCCTGAAAATATCCGAAAAAATCACCTATTTGATAATAAGAACCGCTAGACTTTCCAGGGTCAAAGGATTTTAACTCTGGAAAGTCTTCTGCAATGAATTTTTGAGAGGTATCCATCAGAACTTTTCCTTTTGGACTAATCAGTAAAATTTCTTCCTTTTCATAAACGGAAGAACAGAGAGAATCATAAAACTCAGTAGGGGTGTCTATGTTTTGATAATATTTTATAGCACGTTGTCCTGTTATTTTTGATGCTTCCCGATATAAACGTCCGCTGTATACACTTTCTACATGGTCTTCTACTAAATCTGTTCCTACCAGAGAAATTGTAGTAAATCCGAGAATACCGAGAAAAATCATAGCAGAAATAAATTTTACAAAAAGGAATTTTTTCATTTATTTTTGACCTCAAATTTATATCCTATTCCCCATACGGTGGAAAGCGCCCAAGAAGGGTGGTCTTTGATTTTTTCTCTGAGACGTTTAATATGCACATCCACAGTACGAGTATCACCAATGTATTCATATCCCCAGATATGATCCAAAAGTTGTTCTCTTGTAAATACCTGATTAGGAGAAGCTGCAAGAAAATAGAGAAGCTCTAATTCCTTTGGAGGCATATCTAGTTGTTTTCCATAATAGATTACAGAATAGTTCGTTAGGTTAATTGCTAAGTCAGGGTATTCCACATATTTTCCGGAAGGTTGTGTTGCCGGAGCTACATTTGGCTGATAGCGTCTTAATACAGCTTTTACCCTGGCAACTAGTTCTTTAGAGTCAAAAGGTTTAATGATATAGTCGTCTGCACCCAGTTCCAAACCTAATACTTTGTCAAAGATTTCTCCTTTGGCGGAAAGCATGATAATGGGGACATTAGATTTTTGCCGTATCTCTCTGCATACTTGATAACCGTCCATGCCCGGAAGCATTAAGTCAAGTAAGATGAGATTTGGGGCAAAGGAGGAGAAAGCATTTAAAGCTGCTTCTCCATCATTGACGATATGGGTATCAAAACATTCTTTTGTCAGATACAGAGAAATCAATTCAGCAATATTATTATCATCGTCTACGATAAGAATTTTCTGTTTAGTTACCATATATACTCCCCCTTATTTTTTGAATTCTACAATTGTAACACCGGCATCACCTTCACCGAATTCTGCCAGATGAAAATCTTTTACATATTTTAAGCGTTTTAAATAGTTATGCACGCCTTTTCGAAGTGCACCGGTACCTTTTCCATGAACAACACGGACACTGTTTAAATGAGCCAGGTAGGCATCATCTAAATATTTATCCAATTCTGCAATGGCCTCATCCACTGTTTTTCCCAGAAGGTTGATTTCTGTACGGATAGAAGCAGATTTACTCATACGTATTTTGCCGGCGCCTGTACGCTGCAAGGACGGCGCTGTGATAACGGGCTCGTCAATTAACTGCAAATCAGATAAATGTACCTTGGAACGAAGAATGCCCATCTGAACAAAGACCATTCCCTTTGCATCAGGCTTGGAGCTTATGGTTCCTTTTACATTCAAACTTAATACTTTTACGGCATCTCCCAGAGAAATGTCCTTGGCAGTAAGCGTGGATTTTTTCTTTTCCGGTGTTTTAAGTGCCATTTTTTTGCCTGTTGTGTCCATTTTTTTGCGCAGCTCAGAACGTTTTTGTTCTAATTCTTTTGCAGACATGGACTCTTTTCCTGCCTTATTGAAAATTTTCATGGTCTGGTCTGCGTATTCTTTCGCTTCCCGCAGGATGCGGTGGGCTTCTTCATTGGCATCACGGAGGATACGTTCCTTTCGCTGCTCCAGCTTATCCTGCTTTTCCTCCAGCTGTGTTTTCAGACTTTCAATTTCTGTTTTATAACGGGCAATTTCGGCTTCTTCGGCTTCGATGGTTTTTCGGCTTTGCTCCAAAGTTGATAGAACATCTTCAAAGGACTCATCCTCCTGACTGATTTGCTCTTTTGCCTTATCAATAATATAAGAAGGCAGCCCCAGCTTGCCGGAAATGGCAAAGGCATTACTTTTTCCCGGAATACCGATAAGCAGACGATAAGTAGGACGCAGAGTTTCTACGTCAAATTCACAGGAAGCATTTTCAACTCCATGAGTAGAGAGTGCATATACTTTTAACTCACTGTAGTGAGTGGTTGCCATAGTGCGTATTCCCTGTGCATGAAGATGAGATAAAATAGCAATGGCAAGCGCAGCGCCTTCGGTAGGGTCTGTTCCTGCACCTAACTCATCAAAGAGAACCAGGGAGTCACGGTCTGCTTTTTCAATAAAACGTACTACATTTGTCATGTGAGAAGAAAAGGTACTGAGAGACTGTTCAATACTTTGTTCATCACCGATATCAGCGTAAACTTCTTTAAAAATGCTGAGTCGTGAATTGTCAAAAGCAGGAATATGAAGTCCTGACTGTCCCATGAGAGTTAAAAGACCGATTGTTTTTAAGGAAACAGTTTTACCGCCGGTATTAGGACCTGTTACAACAAGAAGATCAAAATCTTCGCCCAGACGAACATCAATAGGCACGACTTTGTGCTTGTCAATCAGAGGATGGCGAGCTTTCTTTAAATCAATAATTCCTTTTGTGTTAAAGCGTGGCTCTGTAGCATTCTGTGCTTTTGCCAAAAGAGCTCTGGCAAAAATAAAGTCAAGCTGTGTCATGACTTTTAAATTATCTTCAATAGCTTCCAGATTTTCAGCGGCATATTGGCTTAGATTAGAAAGAATAATTTCAATTTCAGCCTGTTCCTTTACTTCCAATTCTCTTAAATCATTATTTAGCTTTACAATAGCCATAGGTTCTACAAAAACAGTGGAGCCTGTAGAAGACTGGTCGTGAATCATACCGGGAACTTGTCCTTTGTGCTCTGCTTTTACAGGAATACAGTAGCGACCGTTTCGCATGGTAACAACAGCATCTTGTAAATAAGTTCTGGCAGAACCACTGACATAAGAAGATAGCTGACTGTGAATTTTATCATTGGTATTCTTCATAGAACGGCGGATTTGCTTTAAGCCGGCGCTGGCATCATCTGCAATTTCTTCTTCTGACAAAATACAGCGGCGGATTTCCAAAGCCAGTGGTGTCAGAGGCTGAAGAATTTCAAACATGCTGTCTAAGGAGTCTTGCTTTTCTTCTGCATTTTCTCGTCTTGCATAGGCTTTCGCACGATTTGTATTTTCTAAAAGGCTGCAAAGGGATAACAGTTCTCCTGTTCCTAAGGTACTGCCGATTTCCAGACGTTTTAAGGAACCTCTGATATCTTTTACTCCCCCAAAGGAAAGAGAACCCTTTTGATAAATTCTTGCTAGGGCATCAGCGGTTTCCTGCTGCATAATTTCGATTTCACTTAAATTATCCAAAGGAGTAAGCTTTCGGCACAAATCCTTCCCGCAGGAGGATGTGGCGAGGTTTTCCAGCATTTGAATAATTTTGCTATATTCTAAAGTTTTTAAAGCTTTTTCATTCATAAAAATCACCTTGTCTAAAATCCGTTATAGTTGATAAAACATCTCTATTAGAAAAAATAGGAAGTTATGTCCTATTTTACATTAAAATAAGAAGAAAGAAAAGGGACAGTATTAGAATTTTTTGTGTAATCTTCATGAAAAGTTCATAAACTTTTGTTATAATAAAATATAGTTTTATGTGGAGTGAGTGACATGGAGCAAAAGAAAAATGAAAAATCTTATGAATTTCTAAAAGAAACGATCAAAGAAAAACCCATTGATAAAAAGAAAATAATGAAACATATTCTTAGGATTTTGGCATCCGGGGGACTTTTTGGATTGGCAGCATCGGCAGTTTTATTATTGGCAGCCCCGGAAATTAGAAAAAACATAGAGGGAAAACAAGAAGAGTCACAAATACAGTTTCCATCTGATACAGAGAACAGCGAGGAAAACACAAAAAATAATATACCAGAAGAACAAAGCTCCGAAGCTGGTTCGCAACCGGCTGCAGAAGAAGAACTTACACCGGAGAAGTATCAGAAATTGTTTGCAGACGTTTTTGCCACTGCCCAAGAAGCTAAAAAATCTATGGTAAGAGTAAGAGGAAGTAAAAATGATGAAGAATGGTTTCAGACACCTTATGAAAGTGAAATTTCAGGTTTGCTGGTGGCAGAAAGTGGACAGGAGCTTTTTGTACTGACAGAATACAGAATTGTAGAAAACGTAGACAGAATACAGGTTGTGTTTTATGATGGGACAGTTACAGATGCCAGATTTTTAAAAGGTGATACCAATACAGGATTTGCTATTTTGAAAGTTCCCAAAGCAGGGATTTCAGCTGAGACAAAAGAAGTAATTACTATAGCACCATTGGGAGAGTCCTATGCAGTAGAACAAGGCAAACCTGTTCTTGCAATTGGAAGCCCTATGGGGTATAGTGACTCTGTTGGATATGGAATTATTACATCAACCTGTAATACTATATCAAAAACAGATGCAGAATATAGTCTTTTGACTACAGATATTGCAGGCAGCAGTCTGGGAAGCGGCGTTTTGTTGAATTTAGAAGGCGAAGTAATTGGTTTGATTGCGCAGTCTTTTGCCAGAGAAGATACGCAAAATCTTGTAACCGGACTTGGCGTTTCGGAAGTAAAAGAGATGATACAGATTTTGTCCGATGAAACAAAAGATATTGTTTATTTGGGCATCACAGGTAAAAGTATTACCAAGGATATTTCTGAAAAGAAAGGGATACCGATTGGTGTTTTTGTAGAACAGGTAGAGGTAGATTCTCCGGCAATGCAGGTGGGAATTCAAAATGGCGATGTAATTATAGAGCTGAATGGTGAAAAAATAGAAACTGTAAAAGGTTACCGGCATCAGCTGAAATTCTGTAAAGCAGGACAGACAATTAAAGTAAAAGCCATGCGTCAGGGAACAGAGGGATATGTAGAAGTGGACTTTGATGTGACGCTGCAGGCGAGATAGGAAGGATAGGAAAATGAGATTTATCAGCGAACTTCATGAAGGAGAAAAACTTTCAGGGATTTATTTATGCAAACATAAACAGGCAGCAGTGACAAAGAATGGAAAATCTTATGAAAATGTGATTTTACAGGATAAGACAGGAACGATTGATGCAAAAATCTGGGAGCCAAATTCTCTTGGGATTGATGAGTTTGATGCTTTAGATTATATTGATGTAGTGGGAGATGTTACCAGTTTTCAGGGAAATCTTCAGGTGAGTATTAAAAGAGTCAGAAAAGCTTCTGAGGGAGAATATGAACCGGGAAATTATCTTCCTGTTAGTAATAAAGATATTGAGACAATGTATCAGGAACTTTTGGGAATGATTAATCAGGTAAAAAATCCATACTTTCATCAGTTGCTGTTAGCATTTTTTAAGGAAGATGCAGCATTTGTTAAAACATTTAAAGGAAATTCAGCGGCTAAAAGTGTGCATCATGGTTTTATAGGTGGACTTTTGGAGCATACCGTCAGTGTGGCAAATCTGTGTCTTTATTATTGTGGAACTTATAGTATTTTAAATAAAGATTTGCTCATTACGGCAGCTCTTCTTCATGATATTGGGAAGACGAAAGAACTTAGTGCATTTCCTATGAATGATTACACAGATGACGGACAGCTTTTAGGACATATTATGATTGGTGCAGAGATGATTCATGATAAGGCAAAGGAAATTCCTAATTTTCCGTATAAAATGGAAAGTGAATTAAAACATTGTATTTTGGCACATCATGGAGAACTGGAATACGGATCACCGAAAAAACCGGCACTTGCAGAAGCAGTTGCTCTTAATATGGCAGATAATACAGACGCAAAAATGGAAACTTTGACAGAAATTTTTGCGGCAGCGCCAAACCAGAAGGAATGGCTGGGATATAATCGGTTGTTCGAGTCTAATTTTAGAAAATCAAGTTGCGAGTAATTTAAAAATGGAGCTGTTGCATGGAGTTTTTCATGTGGCAACTCCTTCTTTTCAGATAGGAGAGCTTATGGAATTTAAAAAGAATGATTTGGTAACAGTAAAAATTGAAGATATGGGGCATGACGGCGAAGGAATTGGAAAGGCAGAGGGTTATACTCTGTTTATTAAAGATACAGTAATTGGCGATGTGGTAGAAGCTAAAATTATGAAAATGAAGAAAAATTATGGTTATGCAAGGCTTGTACGTGTGTTAGAGGCTTCCAAAGACAGAACAGAGCCGAAATGTTCTGTGGCAAGAGCCTGTGGGGGCTGCCAGTTACAGTTTTTAACTTATGAAAAACAGTTGGAATTTAAGAAAAATAAAGTGGTAGGAAATCTGGAGAGGATAGGCGGATTTTCTGATATTCCAGTCGAAAAAGTAATAGGAATGGAAAATCCATGGCGCTATCGAAACAAGGCACAGTTTCCGGTAGGGAAAGATAAGGAAGGAAATCTGATTACAGGATTTTATGCAGGAAGGACCCACTCTATTATTCCGAATACTAACTGTTATTTGGGAGTTGAGGTAAACGAAGAAATTTTAAATGCAGTGCTGGATTACATGAGAGAAAATCATGTTGAGCCTTATGATGAAGTTACCGGTAAAGGGCTTGTTCGCCATATTTTAATCCGGTATGGATTTAAAACAAAGGAAATTATGGTTTGTATTATTATAAATGGAAGGAAAATTCCAAATGCGGCAGGACTGGTAGAGAAACTGAAAGATATTTCCGGAATGACAAGCATTACCTTAAATGTAAATACAAAGCGTAACAATGTGATTTTAGGAAATGAAATTTTACCTTTATGGGGGAAAGAGTATATTACAGACTATATTGGAGAGGTAAAATATCAGATTTCTCCTCTTTCATTTTATCAGGTAAATCCTGTGCAGACAGAAAAACTTTATGGGACAGCACTGGAATACGCAGGTCTTACAGGAAAAGAAATTGTCTGGGATTTATACTGCGGGATTGGAACGATTTCTCTGTTTCTGGCACAGAAGGCACAAAAAGTTTATGGTGTGGAAATCGTTCCGGCGGCGATTGAAGATGCAAGAAAAAATGCAGAGATTAACGGCATTGAAAATGCGGAATTTTTTGTGGGTAAGGCAGAAGAAGTTTTGCCTGCAAAATATAAAGAAGATGGTGTATATGCAGATGTGATTGTAGTGGACCCTCCAAGAAAAGGCTGTGACGGAGCGCTGATTGGAACCATGTTGTCTATGAAACCGGAGAGAATTGTGTATGTAAGCTGTGACTCTGCTACACTGGCGAGGGATTTGAAGGTGCTGTGTGAGAAGGAGTATCAGGTGGAGAAAGTGGCTGTGTGCGATATGTTTCCGGGAAGTGTGCATGTGGAAACAGTCTGTTTATTATCACGTAAATAAGCGGTTTTATAGGCTTTGAGGTGTGAAGTTCAGTATATTTGCCACCGATTTGCCACCCACAAAAATAAAATGAACAGAAAATAAAGAAAAGCGGTTGAACACTCTGAACTAAATCGGAATGTTTGACCGCTTCTTTTTATTTATGCCTGTAAGGACTGCTCAAATACATCAACTGCTTTTTGCTGCATAGTTTCTGTATTGAATGTATAAGTCTGTAAAGTTGTTTTAATATCCTTATGTCCCAATCGTTCCATAACTGTTTTAGGGTTTACACCACCTTCTGCCAGTATCGTTCCATGTGTGTGACGTAAACAATGAGCATGAAACAATACATTACCCAATTCATAATGAACTACCCTTGCACAATATTTGAAGGAGTCAGGTGAAACAAATGTACCATCATCTTTCACACACAATGGGGTAAATTCCTTATATGCTACTGCAACATCAGAACGTATTTGTGTAATTGAATTATCAGGAAGTAAATAAGTCTTTAAGTATTTACCCCCGTATTTCATGCGATTTATATTTTGTTGGTGCAACGTGGATTTTAATACTTTTTCTAAGGTTTTACCCATTTTAATAGTGCGATAAGAATCATATTTTGGTGGTTTGATAAACCACGTCTTTTCTATCTTGACCAACTGACCTCTGATGTGTAATTCGTGCTTTTCAAAATCAACATCTTCTTTTAGATCAATAGCAAATGTTTCCCCAATTCGTGTACCTGCATGATAAGGTACAATTAGGGAAGGGTGAAAATAACTACTTTCCGGGAAACGTTGCAAGATTCTATCAAATTCTTCTTTAGAGCAAACATATTCAGCGTGAGCCTTTGCATCAACGTCTATCGGCATTTTTCCAACTTTGACAGGGATGCAAGGATTGGATTGAATATATTTTAGGGGCAATATTGCATAGTTTAATGCACCTTGTAAGCAGGTCAATGTGTTCTTGATCATGCTTTTAGAAAGTCCTTTTAATTTCATATCATCAACCCATTCCTGAACTTTATCAGGTGCGTATTGGAAACTACTTAATTTGTAGATACCAAAAGCAGGTTTCAGGTGTAATCTGATTTTAGATTCATATTCCCGGTAAGTGTTGTAAGAATAACCATGATCTATATTTTTCTTTATTGCATTTTCAAGCCAATAGTCCAAATAATCTGCAACGGATATTTCTTTTGGTGAAAATAATCTACCTGTATTATTATATTCTGCAATAGCAGCCGCCCTTGCATCTAAGGCTTCTTTTTGTGTTTTGAATCCACCTTTTTCAATCTTATTTCTTTCCCCGTTTATTTTTGCGGTATCAAAATAATAAGACCATGTTTTACCACGTTTTCTGACACCTTCTGCCATAATATCATTCCTTTCTTTCATTGAAAATTCAGGAATGAAATGATATAATAGAGGTTGCATAGTCCAAATCATTTCATTCCTTTGGTTTGGTTTTGCCTGACCCTGACCGCTGCAACGGTTGGGGTCGTTTTTTTTTACTGGTTACACTTGGTTACGCTTTAGTTACGGTTGAGGTTACAGTTATATTACCTTGATTTACAAGGTGGTTACACTTGTCTACGGTTCGTTACAAGTTCTTTATATAACGTTTATATAAATAAAAAAAATAAAGTATAAAAAAAAAGTAAAATATATAAGATATAGATTTTAAGTGTAACCGTAACCAACCGTAACCGTTAAAGTTGAATGTCACCTGTAGGTGCTGATTCTGTATGTGCAAGTTCTTTCAGCTTTTTGGATAGCTTAAGACCTTTGTACATTCTAGTATCTTCAAACTGTATATATTTATCTTCACCGTCTGAACTGGTGTAACTGATGATAAAATACAGGTGTGTTTTCTTTCCGGTTTTTGTACCTGTACCGGATGCAGCACCAACTATTGCACCAACACCGCCAAATATTACACCACCAACTACAGCCCTACCGATCACAGACTTTGGTTTTTGAATAAGTTCAGTCTTTCCACCATAGAACACATCTGTAATCTGATCATAATTAAGTAACAGCTTGCGTTTCTGCATTGAGGTAATTTCTAAATGGTCATCATACAACGCAACGTCATACATATAACCTTTTGAAAAACCTGCAATATCTTCCTGTAACTGGAAGTAGTCACTAATGACAGAGCCTTTTGTACTTCTTAAAAATCCCATGATCAACCATCCTTTCTAAAGTCTACAATTATAATATTTTCCTGATTTTCCCAAACTTGGTATATTATGCCATTTTTTGAGCGTCCCTTTTTACAGGTTCGGTGTATTTTGGTAATGCAGCAGTATCACGAAGTTCTTCCATGATTTTGTTTTTACCTGCTTCATTCAGTTTTGAATATAACTGAACAAGTTCATACACATCTGAACCGTATTGATTTTTAATAAGATCAGTAACATCATGCTTTTCTTTTGGTTCATCGTTTTTCTTTTCAGACCAACCCATAATATAATCTGTCGTAGTTTCAAGTGCATCTGCAATCTGTTTGATCTTAGATTGTCTTAATTGTTGTATGTCAAGTTCAATCTTATTTATAGAGGATTTACTTTTATAACCAATTTTGTGTGCAAGATCTTCTTGTGACATTCCCAATTCTTCACGTCTACTTTTTATACGTTGACCTATACTCATTAAGGTTACCTTCCTTTCCTTGTCTATAAGTAAAGAATATCATGAAATAGATTAAATATCAACTTTTTTCAAGTTTTTTCAAAATAACTGTTGACATTCTATCCACCATCATGTATTATGATGCCAGTAGATAAAACATCTACTTCAAAAACAAAGCAAGTAGGAAATACAGGGTAAGCGTAAGGGGCTACATTGTGAAGGTTGGTAACCTACCGTGATGAACTGAAAAAGATTCAAAGTAGCGGTTTGAGTGATGTGTATAGACAGTAACCCGGTAAAATGTACTGAAAATAGGGATAAGAGTTGAACAGGTGCAAAGTGAATAAGTAAATTGTGAAAGTTCAGGGTTGACCAACAACCACACCAAGATTATTAACTTATCAAATGAACAGGTACTAAACGAGATGACACAGCACTTTGTTTTTAAAAATATTGGAACTGAAACCAATACAAAAAAAATGAAACACCCATATAATTAACCGGGGTCAGATCAGGGTAGCCGGAAGGTGTGCAGACAACCATCCAAGTCTGCAAGGCGGTCATGTGAAGCACCTAACGAATGAAACCGCCTGTAATATAATAACCTGTTGCAGCAGGTAAAACCAAAGGAATGAAAGGAAGGTTTGGACTATGAAATTTAATGCTGTTTTAATGACGTTAGATCAGAACACTAAGATCAGAATAGTTGTGACAATGTATGGTATGAAATTTTCATCAGAGCATTACCCGGAATATTATCTTGATCATAAAGAATCCGATGAATTACTTGATAAAGTTGTCGTTGATATGAGAGTAGTTGATAATTGTTTAGAGGTGGTTTTGCGTGAAAATTAGTGTAAAAGAGAAAATGAAAGAAGCTGAACAAATGAGTTTGCAGTACCCTGATGTTTTGTACAGGGTAATGGATAAGACCGGGCAAATGGCAATAGTTACTGGTAATTCTTGGGTATATCGTGAACGAATAATTGACGGATATTTTACAGTAGCAACCTTTAAAGGTGGAAAACAAATATAAGCCGAAACGGTCAGCAATGACCGTCATGCAAGGGGTGACTGCCTTGTGTCTGATGATGGCAGGTTATCAGCAAAGTCAAATAAGATAGCAGTTCTTTTATAAGTGTTGTCTGTTATGTAGTGGTTGACGGGTTTTGTTCAGTTTTAATGTGAAACTGTTCAGCGGTTCATAGAAAAACACGCTATAAAAATTCTATAGTAGGACAGCAAGTTTACAGGTTTTAGTGTGAAATCTGATAAGGGTTTCTTGGTGTGTGATTCCCTGAAAAATAAAACCACCCCATAACAGGCAACATTTATAAAAGGGCTGCTAATCGGAAAGGAAGGTTGTGCAAATGAAGAAAGTAATTGCAGGTTGTATTGATCTGATGCTTGAATTTGATTCTGCATCTGAACTTGATCGTTACATTGCTGATATTGAAGCAAAGAAACAGGAATACAGCATTGTTGACCGCAAGGAATTACCGGGTGACAGAATCATGATCAGAATACACAGACAGTACAATAAAAGCCCATTCCCAACAACAGAAGGTGGTGAGAAGTAATGACAAACACAACACTGTTAAGACAGAAAATTGATGAATCCGGTTATAAGTTACAGTTCTTAGCTGAAAAATGCGGTTTGACTTATTATGGATTGATGAAGAAAGTCAACAATGAAACAGAGTTCAAAGCGTCTGAAATTAAAGTGTTGAAAGAACTTTTGAAGTTGACGAATGAAGAAGCAAACAAGATTTTTTTTGTTTAAAAAGTAGATAAATTATCTACTAACAAAGGAGTGAAACAAGATGACATTCAGTGAAAAGTTAAAACAGGCTATGCAAGAATTACACCTGAATCAACGTCAGGTGTGTGGTATGACTGGAAAAAGTAAAGGTTCTGTCAGTCAGTACCTTTCAGGTAAACAGATACCGTCAGATGATGTTCAGAGTGCTATTGCAGTAGCACTTGGACTTGAATCAGATTACTTTTCAAAATCTGATGAACAGGTGGTTGTCCTTCCAACTGCTGAATTGAAAAATGGGGTAATTCCCCGGTTAGATGTGGAAAAGGCTGCAAAGCTGTTACAGATGAACCACAACACAGTTCGTAAGGGCTTACAGCAAGGGGTTTTCCCTTGGGGTTACGGTATTCATACATCTGACAACAGATGGGTGTACTTCATCAACGCAAAACGTTTTGCAGAAATCGAAGGAATTACAGTATAGAGAGGTAAAAGAAAATGAGTGAAGTTAAAGGTTATAAAGTATTCAATCCTGACTGGACTTGTAGAGGTTTTCAGTATGAGGTAGGAAAAATCTTTGAAGAAGATGTTAAGCCAAGCTGTTGTGATAGAGGTTTTCATTTTTGTAAAAAAGCTGCTGACTGTTTCAGCTATTACAGTTTTAATTCTGAAAATAAAGTTGCAGAAGTTATTGCACTTGGTGAAGTAGATACAGACGGTAAGAAATCATGTACCAACAAAATTCAGATCGTGCGTGAAATTCCTTGGCAAGAACTTTTGACAATCGTAAATACTGGAAAGGATTGCACAGGACTCTGCAACACCGGGGACTGGAACACCGGGGACTGGAACACCGGGAACAGGAACACCGGGGACTGGAACACCGGGGACTGGAACACCGGGGACTGGAACAAATCTTCTTTCAATACTGGTTGTTTTAATACAGAAGAACAGAAGATCATGCTGTTCAATAAACCGTCAGATATGACTTATAACGATTGGTTGAGATCAGATGCAAGATATTTACTGAATCAGATACCAAAAGACGTTGTTGAATGGGTGTATGAAGAAGATATGACTGATGAAGAAAAGGTAGCAAATCCAACCTATGAAACAACAGGCGGTTACCTCAAAGTGCTTGATGAATCAGAATGTGGTCAGTTATGGTGGGGCAGCTTATCAGACTTTCAGAAGAATTACATTAGGTCAATACCAAACTTTGATGCAGAAATCTTTGAACAGTGTACAGGTATTAAGGTAGATGAATGATCTTCAATTCATGCCCCATCAGGAAGAAGTGCTGAACCTGACTGATGATAAAAACAGGTGTGCTTATTACTTAGATATGGGACTTGGTAAGACTTTTGTAGGTGCTGAAAAAATGTATTTGCTGAACAATACTGTAAATTTGATTGTATGCCAAAAATCAAAAATTGATGATTGGGTTGATCACATGAAAACGTATTACCCTGAATACAGGGTTATGGACTTGACCAAGAAAAGTGAAGGTGTGAACTTTCGTACACTGGTTGAAACCAAAGACCTGTATGATCAGAACATTCAGATTGTCGGTGTAATCAACTATGATTTGGTATTCAGACGCAAGTATATAGCCCATATAACCGACTTTACATTGTTACTTGATGAATCAAGCCTTATATGCAACGAAAACGCTAAACGGTCAAAATTCATATTGAAGTTACAACCGGAAAGCGTGATCTTACTGTCAGGTACACCAACAGCAGGAAAGTATGAACGGTTGTGGTCACAGCTTAAGTTGTTAGGTTGGGACATTAACAAGAAAGCCTTTTATGCTTCCTATGTTCAGACAGAATGGATTGAAAACGGTGATGGGTACAAGAAAGAAGTAATCACAGGATATAAGCACGTTGAGCATTTGAAGAAAAGACTTACACAGTTTGGTGCAGTATTCATGAAAACAGAAGAAGTGATTGAACTGCCTGAACAGACTGAACAGAAAATTTTCTTGAAGATCACAAATGAATATAAGTTTTTCATCAAACACAATTACTTGGAACTTGATATAAGGAACTTAGTCAGATTCAAAGATGATTCAGATTTTGAAGGTGAAGATGTGACACCAAGGGTTGAGTTGATCGGTGATAATAGCTTGACCAAAACATTATATTGCAGACAGCTGTGCGGTCAATGGCATAAGGAAAAACTGGAAGCATTCAGGGACTTACTGGAATCAACAGAAGATCGGTTGATTGTGTTTTATAACTTCAATGAAGAACTGACAAGACTTAGAAAAATATGCGAATCACTCAACAGGGAAGTCAGTTTTGTAAATGGTTCAGGACGTTCAATGTATGCATATGAATGTGTAGATAACAGTGTCACATTTGTTCAGTACCAAGCAGGGGCAATGGGTGGTAACTATCAGAAAGCAAATAAGATTGTGTACTTTACGTTGCCACTTGGAAAAGGGTCTTGTGATCTTTGGGAACAGTCAAAGAAGCGTATACACAGAATCGGTCAGAACAGACCATGTTACTACTATTACCTACTGGTAAAGGGAAGTTTTGAAGAAAGGAATCTTGCAGCATTGCAGGAAGGAAAGGAACTAACTGATGAATTGTTCACATAATTGTATGATGTGCCGGGTATGGAAGTACATCAAAAAGCATTTTAAGAATTTTGTTATTAAGACAATTATCTTTTTTAACATGTTAAGTCTTATGTACTGGATTGTATACATTGATTACATCATATCATGGCAACCATATGCAATTATGGCATTCAATCTTTTGGTACTGTCACTGATCGGATATGCAAATAAGGACAATGGAGTTGATTTTTTATAGCAGCAGAAAAGAATTTTGAAAACAGGGTTAAAAAATACCTTGAGGAATATGGTTGTTGGTGGCTCAAATACTGGGGTGGTGCAGCTTACACAAAAAGTGGTATTCCTGATTTACTGGTAAGTTCAGACGGTTGTTTTCTTGGTATTGAAGTCAAGGCAGACAACGGTGAACCGTTACTGATACAGCTTTATCACTTAAGGAAAATAAGAGAATCCGGTGGATATGGGATTTTACTTTTCCCGAAGGACTTTGAAAAGTTCAAATGGTTCAATGAACACAAATCAAAATCTAACGCTTGGTATCTTTCCAATATTGAAGAACAGAAGCGGTGGAAAATAAAGTTAGAAGAAAAGGAGATTTAACAATGACAAGAGAAAAACAGATTGAGTATTTCAAAGGTTGCCTGATGGCAACAGGTCGTGAGGGTATAGAAGATTTACTTGACTTCATCGAAGAACTTGGTTTTTATGATGCCCCTGCATCCGGTGGAAATCACTGCTGTAAAGATGGTGGACTGTTAGAGCATACAGTGAACGTCATGCAGTACGCTGAAAAGATCGGTCTTACACTGCTTGGAAGTGAAGCATATAACAAGATTCACAGCAGCGTGATCATTACATCAGCATTACACGACCTTGGTAAGTGTGGACGTTATGGAAGTCCTTATTATGTTGAAAACATGGTGCAGGATGGTAGACCGACCAAAAAAAATCCTGAACAGAAGTATAAGAGATCAGAAAGTAAACCGTACAAGATCAGTTCTGATTTGTGCCATATTGACCATCCTTTAAGATCGGTTGAACTGGCAGCACGTTACATTGATCTGACAGAGGAAGAAGAACACGCTATTTTCTATCATGATGGTGCTTATGGTAGTCTTGCGTATGATCTGAAAGGTCATGAAGAACCATTGCAGGTGATCATTCATTTTGCAGATTTTTGGTCAGCACAGTTTCTTGAGGTCGGAAAACTTGACAGATTCAATGATCAGGTGAAGTCGGAAGAAACAACCGATGAAGTAAAAGAGGAAGGTGAAAATAATGAAGAAGAATAAAAACAGTTATGAAGTTCTTGAAGCAGAAGTTGCAAAGCTGAAAGAAGAAAATAGACATTTGAAAGACGAGCGTGATGAACTGAAATATATGCTGAATGATATGCATAGTGTTGTTGATGCTGCAAATGATGACTTTTTCAATGAAATGTCAAGATTGTGCGGTTGTATTGAAATCGAAGGTACAAGAATCACAGCAGCATATCAGGATTTAGTAGGAATCCTGTTGGCAAACGGTTATACAGTAGAGGTTACACCACTGCATAATAATACAAGATTACAGGTTGTTATCAAAGAAAGTGAGGATGAAATCAATGAGTAGTGCAAAGAAACACAAACAGAGAAGTCACAGAAGTTACAGAAACAATGTTGCAACCGCTGAACATTTTCAGAACAGACAGATTTTGAAAGTATCACAGCAGAAAGCAATGAAAGAGAAAAGCAATCTTTTCACTAAGTTAATGGGCTTATTCAAGAAAGGAGATAAATAAACATGGCACAGAAAGTTTTAATTATGGGTGAATCCGGTACAGGTAAAAGTACAAGCCTTAGAAATTGTGACCCGGCAACAACAGCGGTTATCAATCCAGTAGGTAAACCGTTACCGTTCAAGAATCACTTTGAAATGCTGAACAATGAAACAGATGCAAGAAAAATTGTGAAGTACATGAAAGAACAGTGTACAGCAGGTAAGAAGTTGTTGGTGGTTGATGACTTCCAGTACATTCTTGCAGTACCGTACATGAACCGTATCAAAGAAACTGGGTGGGACAAGTACAATGATTTTGGTGCGAACTACTTTGAAATCATTGACTGTTGCAAAGACTTACCTGATGATGTTGTAGTCGTTTATATGACCCATTTGGAAACTTTAGATAACGGTCTTACAACTGTTAAGCTGATTGGTAAACTGTTGCGTGAGAAGATCACTATTGAAGGACTGTTTACCGTTGTACTTAGAACTGGTGTGAATGAAGCCAAATATTACTTTTACACACAGAACAGCGGAAAAGATACCGTAAAATCACCGCTTGGAATGTTCACTGCATATGCTATTGACAATGATCTGAATTATGTTGTTGACAAGATCAGAAATTATTATGAACTTGGTAATTACAAGTCAGATGATGAAATGAATGCTGCTGATCAGGCGGTTGCATCTGATCTTGAAAAACCTGACAGCAAAGGCAGAAGAACAAGAGGTAAAAAAGCTGAATCTGCAACACCAACCGATGCACCGGAAGAAAAGACTGGAAGAACACGCAAGAGTAGGGCAGAAGTTCAGGCAGAAAATGAACAGAGGATTGCTGATCACATGGATGAAGTTGACAAGGCTATTGATCAGGCTTTTCCGGGACAGGAAGAAGTACCATTTGATGAAGCAATGGATGTTGCCGATAAAGTACCGAAACCGGATTTACAGAAACCACCAAGAAGGACACGTAAGGAAAGAAATGCTGAAAAGTCTGAACCTGTTCAGGACGGTACAACGAACACTGATTCTGAATCTGTCGCACTGAAAGCAGATGCATATTTCTATGTTCCGGCTGATGATAACTATGTGATGAAGCATAAGGGTGATACGGTTGACCTGATCGTTGATGGTGTTGAGGTTATGAAGGTAATCACAAGAGAAGAATTTAATGCAGGAATCAAAAGACTTGCACAGGAAAACAACCCTGTACCTGCTGACGCACAGACCCCGGCTGAACCTTTAGACGGTGCTATGAACCCACCTGAACAGCACGTTAGAGGTCAAAGACGAAGAAGAACAAGATCATGATTGCACTAAATATTTTTCTTGCAGTTATGGCAGTATTCTTTGGATTCGGTTCAGTGGGTGACAGGATTCAGGAAAATAGAGATAATTATACAAGGGTTTGTATTGCTTGTATCATAGCAATTATAATCATAAATTTATTTTAAGAAAGGTTAAATGGTGAAAAATTATGGCAGTAGATTTTAGTGCATTCGATGAACAGGTTGATCTTAACGCATTACAGAAAGAGGTTCAGGAAGCAGACGATTCACAGTTTGAAGATGTACCGGATGGTGATTATGATGTAAGTTTTGATAAAATGGAGATCAAGCCAACAAAGAAAGGTGACAAGCTGATGTTTTCTGTACAGTGTAGCATCTTGGAAGGTAATCAGAAAGGTAGAAAGATTTTCTTCAACCGTACTATTTCCGGCAACACTTCACAGAAGTGGACTAATGGCATGGCAATCAAATCTGTTTGCACATGGCTTGATAAACTTGAAACAGATACAGTACCGGAATTTATCAACTACAGTGATTTTGCTGATTGCGTACTTGATATTTTTCAGGAAGTACAGGGTAAAGTTGGTGCAGCAGTTACCTATAAGGCTGATGACTTCAATCCAATTACTATCAATGAAGCATTCGATATGTAAAAATTTTTAATTTAAAAGTAGATAAAACATCTACTTTGCAGTAAGATAACACTTAAGGCGGTGTGTAAAACGCACACCGCTTTTTCAAAAAAAAAAAGTAGGTGATTTAGTAAATGATATTCTACGATTTTGAGGTTTTTGAAAAGGATTGGCTTGCTGTATTCATTGATGTGACGAAGAAGAAAGAACACGTGATAATAAATAGCCCTGATAAGCTAAAAGCCTTATATGAAGAAAATAGAAAAGATATATGGGTAGGATTTAACAACCGTCACTACGATCAGTACATCATGAAAGGTATTCTACTTGGTATGAATCCTAAAAAGATCAATGACTGGATTATCGTTGACAATAAAGAAGGTTGGCAATATTCAAGAGCGTTCAATAAATTACCCATGATCAATTATGATGTAATGCCAAGCAATGATGAAACCATGAAAACAGTCGGATTGAAAACAATGGAAGGTTTTCTTGGTTCAAACATCAAGGAAACTGATGTTGATTTCCGTATCAAAAGGAAACTGACACCGGAAGAAATAGAACAGACGGTTAAATACTGTAGGCATGACGTAGAACAGACGATCAAGGTATTTCTTGAAAAGGTCAGTGAGTTCAATGCAGTTCATGGAATTATACAGGCATTTCCAAAAGAAACTTCACTGTATGACATTGGAGATAGTGAAGCCCGGATAACAGCAAAGGTTCTTGGGTGTTCAAAAACTCATTTTGGTGATGAATTTGATTTCTTCTTTCTTCCATGCCTGAAATTGAAAAAATATAAATATGTTCAGGAATGGTTTGCGGAGAAAAGAAAAGAAGCCCTTGAAATGGGGTTACAGGATTTTGACAAGAAAGATAAAAAGACTTGGTATAAGTCGCAGAACTTTGAAACGATTGTTGCAGGAATACCGCACACATTTGGTTTTGGCGGTCTGCATGGTGCATCTGATAAGCCGATACATCGGAAAGGTCAGATTCTTCATGTAGATGTAAATAATTACTATCCGTCAATGCTGATTGCATGGGGACTTGTAACAAGGGCAGCAACCAATAACAACTTCAAACTGGTGTATGACACAAGAAAAGCTATGAAAAAGAAACAGGTTGCAGCAGCTAAAGTCGGAAGAAAGGCAGAAGCAAAGCAATGGAAAAAAGCACAGTTGCCGTATAAGAAGATGCTGAATGCACTTTCAGGGGCAATGAAAGATGAAACCAATGCTGCATACGATCCACGTAATAACAACTGTATGTGTATCAACGGTCAGTTGATGTTGCTTGATCTGATTGAGCATTTGGAAGTTGTGCCGGGACTTGAACTGATTCAGTCAAACACTGATGGTCTGATCATTTGGATTCCTGACACTGATGAAGCCTTTGAAATGGTTGATGATATTTGTTGGGAGTGGGAACAGCGTTGTTCAACTGAACAATGTTCAATATTACTTGAACTTGACAATATATCAGAAATCTATCAGAAGGACGTAAACAATTACCTTTGGATTGGTACTGATGGCGGTGTTGAAAGAATTGGTGCTTACGTCAAAGAACTTTCTGCTATTGATAATGACTTACCAATACTGAATAAAGCGTTGGTTGACTACATGGTGAAAAAGATACCTGTTGAACAGACAATCAATCAGTGTGATGACTTGATTATGTTCCAAAAAATAGTGAAGCTGTCAAACAATTATAACTGGGTTGAGCATGAATATGGAACTGGTCAGATCATTAAGACAACAAAACACCGGGACGGTACACGAACAGAAGTGTGGTCATATCCTACCACACAAAAATATACTTATAAATCTTATCGTGTGTTTGCTTCCAATCGTGTTACAGACGGTAGGTTGTTAAGACGTAAGGTTGTAAAACCAAAGGGTGAAAAATTTGGAAACACACCTGATCACAGTTTCATTTATAACGATTCTGTAATTGGGGTTAAAGTACCACCGGAATTAGATAAGCAGTGGTACATAGATTTAGCAAGAAAAAGACTGAAACAATTTGGTATTGCAGCATAATACCGGAAAGGTGGGAACATGACAGACATTACAATCAAATATGATCATGGTCAGATGCTTATTCATCTTGAAGAATTTCTCTCATGTAGAAATATCTCAAAGGTTCGTAAGCTGATTAAGTTAATCAATCGAAGTGATAACCCTGATATTGTGAATCAGATCAAAGATCACATTCAGTACAGAATGGAAGGGTTGGACAATATTACAATGATTACCGAAAACAGGATTGACCGGAATAAGGTAGAAGTGAAAGATGCTGAAATGAACGTGCAGCACTGGTTATATTTGCGGTCACAGCATAAGAAAGGTAGTAACGGTTACAAGCATTACATGACAAATGTGAAAGAAAGCCGGGACACATTGAAAGAGAAAAAGGCAGATTTGAGATCAGCCGAAAAGGAATATAAGGACAGCATCAGGGACAAAGAATTTTTCAGTAAATTGCTGTCAGAAGTATTTAGTTAAAGGATGGTGAAACAGGATGTTGTACAAAGGGTACATAAAGACAAAAGGCAAGAAAGCAATCGAAGCATTCAAAGACCGGACAAAATACCGCACTTATGACGAAGTGAAGAATCTTGAAGGGTTCGGTGGTGTTCTTGCTGATGATACCATCCTGATAGATATTGACGATGCTGAACAGTCTGAAATTTTAATGAACATTGTGGAAGAATATCAGCTTGATTGCCGGGTGTATTGTACAAGCCGGGGTAGACATTTTTTATTTAAGAATCATAGTATTACAAGGAACAGGACACACGTACCGCTTGCGGTTGGTCTGACAGCAGATATAAAACTTGGTACACGTTCATCATATGAAGTAATCAAGATTAACGGTGAAGAACGCTTTATTGAGTGGGACATTGAAGAAGGTGGAACATATCAGGAAGTTCCAAAATGGTTGTTCCCGGTTCGTACAGCGGTTGACTTTCTTGATATGGATGCAGGAGACGGACGCAATCAGGCATTATTCAATTATATCCTGACACTTACATCAAATGATTTTAGTGTTGATGATACAAGAGAATGTATCAGGATTCTGAACAGATTTGTACTGAAAGAATCGTTATCTGATGATGAACTGGAAGTGATTCTTAGGGATGAAGCATTTCAAAAACCTGTATTCTTTTGTGATAAGACATTCTTGTTTGACCGTTTTGCGACATGGCTTAAGAACAATGAAAATGTAGTCAGTATCAGTAATCAGTTACATATCTATCAAGATGGGATTTATCAGGTTGGGTACAAGGCTATTGAAACAGCTATGATTAGTCAGATACCTAACCTGAAAAAGACACAGCGAAGAGAAGTATTAGAGTATATGGAACTTATAGCTGATGAAAAAGCACAGGCAGATGCACGTTATATAGCATTCAGGAACGGTGTGTTGGATATTGTGACCGGACAGATGCAGTCATTCAGTCCTGATTTGGTTATTACCAATCAAATCCCTTGGGATTATAACCCGGAAGCCTACAGTGAACTTGCAGATGATACACTGAACAAATTAGCGTGTGGAGATCAACCAATCAGGGCATTACTGGAAGAATGTATTGGTTACTGCTTTTATCGTAGGAATGAACTTGGTAAGGCATTCATCCTAACAGGTGACAAGTCCAATGGTAAGAGTACATTCCTTGATTGTGTCAAAGCAATTCTTGGTGATGGGAATATATCAGCACTTGACCTTAAGGAATTAGGGGACAGGTTCAGCACATCAATGATGTTCGGAAAACTGGCAAATATCGGTGATGATATTGGTGATGACTTCCTGCAAGGTTCACAGGTAGCAACATTCAAGAAAGTAGTTACAGGTAACAGAATCAAAGCAGAAAGAAAAGGGCAAGACCCTTTTGAATTTAACCCATATGTGAAGCTGCTGTTTTCAGCTAATGACATTCCACGTATGAAAGATAAGACTGGGGCTGTTCTTAGAAGATTGGTTATTATCCCATTTAATGCACGATTTTCAAAATACCTGCCGGATGGGACTGTTGACCCGGAATATAATCCGTACATTAAGTATGAACTTGTTGAACAAAGTTCAATAGAATATTTAATCAGGGTTGGAATAGAGGGATTAAGAAGAATCATTGAAAACAATGAGTTCACCAAGTCTGAAAAAGTGGCTGAACAGATTGATGAATATGAAAATGAAAATAACCCAATCAAGGCATTTATTGATGAATGCGGTGTTGAAATGATTGAGGATGAACCGACAGGTGACGTATACAGCAGGTATCAGGTGTTCTGTGCTGATTGCGGTATGCAGCCGATGTCAAACATCGTATTTAGTAAGCAGATCAATAAGCGGTTGGGATTCGAAACAGTAGTAACTAAGGTAGGTGGTAAATCTATCAGGATATTTAGAAAGGTGTGACGATATGGAAAAGTTAGTATTAACAGATACGGTTTGTTTTTGCTGTGGTCTTACGGTTGGGTTAATCCTTGGTGCTGTAGTAATGGCATTAGCTGTTGCAGCGAAAAAGTACAAACCCAAGACGAAGGAAATTGATGATTGTTGGGGTTGTTTCGGTGCTGCAATGGGAGATTGCGATCACTGCCCGGTGAAAGGAGAGGACGAAGATGATTAAATACTTAAGTCTGTTCAGTGGAATAGGTGCATTTGAAAAAGCACTACAACGATTGCAAATTCCATTTGAACTGATAGGATATTGTGAAATTGATAAGTATGCATCAAAGGCTTATTCGTTAATCCACAGTGTACCGGAAAGTATGAATTTTGGAGATATTACAAAGATCGATGCATCGAAGTTACCAAAAGATATTGATTTGATTACATACGGTTTCCCATGTCAAGATATTTCACTGGCAGGAAAACAGAAGGGTTTTGAGGATGAAAACGGCAATAAAACGAGATCGGGTTTATTCTTTGATGCATTAAGGATAATTGAAGAATGTCAACCTAAAATTGCAATAGCTGAAAATGTAAAAAATCTAACAAGTAAGAAGTTCAGTGAACAGTTCAGCATTGTTTTGAACAGCTTGGAAGGTGCAGGATATAACAATTATTGGAAAGTGCTGAATGCAAAAGATTATGAAGTACCACAAAACAGAGAGAGAGTATTCATAATCAGTATCAGAAAAGATATTGATACAGGTGTTTTTGAGTTTCCTGAACCTGTTCAGCTGAACAGATGCCTTAAGGATTTATTGGAAGATACAGTTGATGAAAAATATTATGTTTCACAAGAAAGGCTAAAAAAGATTCAACTTTCAAATTTTCAACAAGAACGAAAAATGATTCAGAACAGGGGGGGATATGTTCAACCCTTCTTGCAAGGGACTACAAAGACCCTAAATGTGTAAAGGTGTAGAAAATGAATGAAGATAAGAACATCATGTTTCTTTGGAACATATATCCAACGAAAACAAGAAAAAATCCAAATCAAGGCAGAGTATATGACCCGGAAGGGATAGCACCAACACTAAATTGTAAGGGGGGGGGCAACCTGGAACCGTTTATTTTAATTAAAGCAAATACCAAAGCCGGATATGAAACAGCAGAGTTAGGTGATTCTGTAAATTTGGAATACCCAAACAGTACAACTAGAAGAGGCAGAGTTGGGAAACAAGTAGCACAGACAATAACAACTTCTCCTAATCAGGGGGGGGTCGTGTTAAAACCAATGACAGATAAAGTATTAAATCCATTGAAAGGAAAAACAGAATACGGTTGGCACTTTGAACAACAAGTGTACAATCAGGAAGGGGTAACAAGAGCATTGAAAGCAGGTGGCGGTAGCGGAAACATACCAAAAGTTATAAAACCGGAACTTACCATAAGAAAATTGACACCAAAGGAATGTTTCAGACTGATGGGGTTTGATGATTCAGATGTTGATGTGTTAATAGAGAACGGAATTTCAAACACACAGCTTTATAAAATGGCAGGTAATTCTATCGTTGTGAATGTGTTGGAATTTCTATTTTGTCAGATGTTTGATAGTAACAATGAAATTTGGATATAGAAAGGAAAGATGTAAATGTACAAAAATAGTGAAGGATATGTTGACCCAACAGCAGGTGCAGCAATGGCAACAGTTAAAAGGGAAGAAAATGCAGAACTGAATGACCGTAACCACAGACTGATTCAAGTGATCAGGAACATTGTTGACATTGCCGGATTTGAAATTGTTGGAAGGGTGACATTGAAACATAAAAAATCAGGTAAGGTGTTTCATTAGTTCGATACACCAATCCGTGCTGTTGTGGTAGTGGTTACGCTAAAGTTACAGTTTGTTACGGTTAAGGGTTACGGTTGAAACCCTTGTAAATACTGGCGGTTACGGTTGTCTACGGTTAAAAGTACATTCTTTAATAATTAGTATTTTATGATAGTATAGAACTTAGTAAAAATAAGAATATATAAAGAATAGAGTTTTAACCGTAACCGTAGAAACCGTAACTTCCTTGATTTATAAGGGTTTGAAGCACTTTTTAGGCTATTTTTAACCGTAACCGAAGTGTAACCAACCGTAGAAAGTGAGGTAAAAATGAGTGATCAGAAGAAATTAAGTGCAAGGGAATATCTGAAACAACTTGAAGTGTTAGATATGCAGATAAATGATGATATTGCCACGCTGTCAGATATGAAAATGAATGTATGCAGTGCAGGCGGTATTGATTACAGCCGGGACAAAGTGCAGACTTCACCTGTAGGTGATAAGTTATGTAAGGATGTAGTGAGGTATACCATGTTTGACCAACACATCAATGAAGAAATAGATCAGTTTGTTGATGCAAAGAAGCAGATCATTAAGGAAATCCGGGGATTGCGTGACAAGAATATGATTCAGATTCTTACAAAAGTGTATGTGCAGTTTAAAACAGTCAAGATTGCTTCACAGGAAATGAAAAAATCTTATTCATATACCGTAGAACTGCATAATAAGGCACTTTCAGCGTTTGAAGATACCTATAAAAACCTTACATATCTGACATAAAACCAATTATTTCATATTTGACAAATACAAGCTGACCTTTTATAGTGTATGCTGTACAAAAATTTTTGCAGGTAATTTATTATTACCTGCAAATTTTTTATGCAAAATTATATTGCTTATTGTCTTATGTGATGCAAGGGTGCTAAAACCTCCTACCTTGCAGCACTTTTTGTTATAAAAATGATAGAAAGGCGGTGTTGTTATGGCAAAAAAAGGCAAATTAACTGAAAAGCAGCAACGTTTTGTTGATGAATACCTGATTGACCTGAATGCAACACAGGCGGCTATCAGAGCAGGATATTCAGTAAAAACAGCAGATGTAATCGGATGTGAAAACCTAACAAAACCTAATATTCAACAGGTTATTGCTGAGTACATGGCAGCACGTTCTAAAAGAACAGGGGTCAATCAGGACAGGGTTGTTTTAGAACTTGCACGTATTGCTTTTGTGAATATTGAGGATGTTGTTGATACAGATACAGGTAAAATTCTCCCAAATGCAACAAGGGATGATCTTGCTTGTGTTGAAGGGATAAAATACAAAGAATCTGACAATCAGTATGGTGGTAGCGTAGAGCGTGAAGTCAAGGTTGCGTCCAAACTAAAAGCCCTTGAACTGCTTGGAAAGCATCTTGGTATGTGGAACGATAAACTTGATGTGAATATCACACAGCCTGTTGTTATTACGGGGGCTAATGATCTTGAGGACTAAGCACAGACAACCCACAAGTCAATATGTGTTTGGGTATCAGAAGTTTATTCTGTACCCGGAAGATTACAAACCAAATAAATCCGGCAAGTTGAATATTAAGCTGCCGGAAGTAGTTGGTAAGGGTTACGGTACATTTTGGCGGTGGAAAGGTAGATATAGGGCTGTCAAGGGTTCACGTGCTTCCAAAAAATCAAAGACAACTGCATTATGGTACATTACTAACATGATGGCATACCCTGATGCAAATACATTAGTTGTCAGAAAAACTTACCGAACATTAAAAGATTCTTGTTTCACAGAATTGAAATGGGCTATACACCGATTAGGTGTAGATGCCTTTTGGGATATAAAAGAAAGTCCTCTTGAAATGACTTACAAACCAACAGGTCAAAAGATTTATTTCAGAGGACTAGATGATCCTTTAAAAGTCACATCCATTACCGTAGATCAGGGTGTCCTTTGTTGGATGTGGATTGAAGAAGCGTATGAAATCAGTTCAGAAGATGATTTTAATATGCTTGATGAATCTATTCGTGGTGCAGTACCGGAAGGTTCAGATTTGTTCAAACAGATTACCGTTACTTTTAACCCTTGGAATGAACACCATTGGTTGAAAAGGCGGTTTTTTGATAACCCGGATGATGAAACCCTTGCATTGACAACTAATTATAAATGCAATGAATGGTTAGATAAGGCAGACTTAAAGGTTTTTGAAACCATGCGGAAGCAGAACCCAAGACGTTATGCGGTAGCAGGTCTTGGTGATTGGGGTATTGTTGACGGTCTTGTATATGAGAACTGGAAAGAAGAAGCCTTTACTTTAGAGCAGATCAGGCAGCAGTACACGATCAGTTCAGCATTTGGTTTGGACTTTGGGTATACAAATGACCCGTCTGCATTGTTTTGTGGGTTCATTGATGTTCAGAACAAAAAAATATTTGTTTGGGATGAAATGTATGAACCGGGTCTTTCAAATGAAAAGATTTATCAGAATATCAGAAGCATGGGATATGGAAAAGAAAAGATTACTGCCGATTCTGCTGAACCTAAGAGCATTGACCAGTTAAAAGGGTATGGTCTTAGGGTTAAGGGCGCAGAAAAAGGAAAAGACAGCATAAACGCAGGTGTGCAGTTTATTCAGGACTTTGAAATTATTATCCATCCCCGGTGTGTAAATTTCCTAACAGAAATTAGTAACTACACGTGGGACAAGGATAAGTTTGGGAATAAATTAAATAAACCTATTGATGACTTCAATCATCTTATGGATGCTATGCGATATGCATTAGAGAAGTACATCAACAAAGGTGGTAAATGGATTATTTAAGTATGAGGTCATAGAAGTTATGAAAATTAAGATACACAATGACACTTGGAATGTGAAATTGACAGATGGAAAGAAAAAAAAGATGACACCTGATGAAAATTCTATCAATCTTGGGTTATGTGAGTATGAGCACCTGATTATCAATATCAGATCAGGACTATCAAAATCAGTAGCAAGGTCTACCATTATTCATGAATTAGTACACGCTTTTCAATTCTCTTATGCCAATAAGGTAGAAGGTGAAGAACAGATGTGTGACTTTTTCGGTGTACACGGTGATGAAATCATTGCACTTGCTGATGAGATTATGGAAGGGGTGATTAACCGTGTTGACAACAGAAGAAATTAAACTGTTTATTGATGAAGATGCAGCATCAAGTAAAAAGTATTTTGCCAAGATAGGTGAAAGGTATTTTGATGGTGACCATGATATTAAGCAGTTACGGTTATTCTATTACAATTCAGATGGTCAGCTTGTGGAAGATAAAGCAAGGGCAAATGTGAAAATAGCCCATCCCTTCTTCAAAGAATTAACAGAGCAGGGGACACAATACACCCTTTCAGGTAATGATGGTTTTATTTTCTCTGATAAGCCTGAATTACAGACTGAACTTGATGCAAGGTTCAATAACAATGATGATTTCATTGATGAATTATCGTGTGTCATTACAGACTGTCAGACAAAGGGGTTTGCTTATATGTATGCAATGAAAGATGCATCTGATAAGTTAAAATTTACGTGTGCAGACAGTATTGGTGTTGTAGAAGTAGAAGCCCGGTTTGCATCTGATAATAAAGACCACGTATTGTATTGGTATGTTGACAGAGTAGACAAGGAAGGTCACCAACAGAAGAAAATCATGGATTGGGATGATGAACAGGTTTATTATTATGTTCAATCTGATCAGGGAGAAATTGAAAAAGACACCAGTATTAGAGTGAACCCAAGACCACATATTTTGTATAAAGTTGATGGGGATAAGTCAGATCAGACTTACATTGATTCATTGGGTTTTCTTCCATTTTTTAGATTAGATAATAATAAAAAGCAGTTGTCAAATTTGAAACCAATCAAATCTTTGATTGATGATTATGATTTGATGGCAAGTAGTCTTTCCAATAACCTGATTGACTTTGACCATCCACTTTATGCAGTCAAAGGGTTTGAAGGGGATAATCTTGACGAATTGCAGCAGAATTTGAAAACAAAGAAAATAGTTGGTGTTGGTGCAGAGGGTGGGATTGAAGTACATACGATTGATGTACCTTATGAAGCCCGGAAGGTAAAAATGGAACTGGATGAAAAGAACATATATCGTTTTGGTATGGGACTGAATATGTCAGGGCTGAAAGATACTTCCGCAACAACCAATATTGCAATTAAGGCTGCATATTCTTTACTTGACCTTAGATGTAAACATCTTGAAAGGAACATCAAGCGTTTCTTGCGTAAGATTGTGACAGTCTGTATTGATGAAATAAATCAGCAGAATGGTACAGATTATCAGATTGCAGATGTTTATTTTGAGTTCACCCATGAGGTAATGAGTAATGAACAGGAAAACAAACAGAATGAATTGACAGACGCTAACAGAAAGAATGTTGAAATAAATACGTTGCTAGGATTAGCTAATATCTTTGGCAATGATTTGATTATTCAGTACGTTTGTGAAGTATTGGATGTTGACTATGAAGAAATCAAAGATAAGTTACCTACAGATGAAGAACTAGAAATTCAAGGGGTTCAGGATATGCTTAACGATGTGGTTACTGAGAGTGAAAGTGGTGGTGTGATTGAATAAAGCACAAAAAGCAGTAATCCAATCGCAGTTGAACGATGAAAAGCACACCATTGAACTACTGAAAAGAGTTTATGATCAAGCCCGGAAAGATTGCGAAAATAAAATCAGGGAACTTTCAAGCCGGACTGACCTTGAAAACCTGCAAAGCATCATTTATCAGAAACAGTATCAGGAAGCCTTGAAGAAACAGCTTGAAGGTATTCTTGATAATCTACAATCAGAAGAATTTACTTCCATTGCTGATCATCTGCAAAAATCTTATCATGATGGATATGTCGGTGTGATGTACGATTTAACAAAGCAAGGAATACCGCTGATTATCCCCATCAATCAGGAACAGGTTGTAAAAGCATTGCAGACTGACAGTAAATTGTCAAAAGGTTTGTATGCTCGGTTAGGTGAAGATGTAAATTATTTAAAGCGTTCAATCAGAGCTGAACTTTCAAGGGGAATTGCGAACGGTTCAACGTGGAATGAAATAGCCGGGAAGATTGCAAAGGGAATGAATAGCCCTTTTAACACTTCCATCAACAACGCAATCCGCATTGCCCGGACAGAAGGGCATAGGGTACAGCAAAGTGCAGCACTTGACGCACAATATAGGGCAAAAGAAAAAGGTGCAGATATTGTGAAGCAATGGGACAGTACACTTGATAACAGAACTAGACCACATCATAGGATGTTGGATGGTCAGATCAGGGAACTTGATGAAGATTTTGAAGTTGATGGAATGACTGCACCTTATCCGGGCGGTTTTGGTGACCCGGCAGAAGATTGTAATTGCAGGTGCTGCATTTTGCAACGTGCAAGGTGGGCTTTAGATCAGGATGAACTGGACACCCTGAAAGAACGTGCTGCATTTTATGGGTTGGATAAAAAAGACAGCTTTGATGATTTCAGAGAAAAGTATTTACATCTTCCAGATGATGCTGATACAATGGACTTGAACCCTGAACGTGTCAAAAATGAAATCAGTGATGAACTGGAAAAGAACGGTGTTGCTTATAATCAGGCAATGCCACATAAAACACCAGTTACACAAGATCAAATTATTGATTCATTGGCAGGTGGTGACAGAACAAAGGGTTCGTGTGCAAGTGTTGGTTTAGCCTATGCTGCACAGCAATGTGGTCTTGATGTTTTAGATTTTCGTGATGGAAAGTCAAGAGATTATTTTGCAACCTACATGAATTTAAGAAAACTGTCTGAACTTCCCGGACTTAAAACAACATACAATGATGGTCATTATTATGCCACTGTTGGAAATCAGCTTTTGAAACAGGTTGAAAAAGGTAAAGAATACTATTTTGTGTGCGGTTGCCATGCTTCCATCGTAAGAAGGACTGATGAAAATAAGCTGCAATATTTAGAACTGCAATCTGCTAACAGAAGTGGTTGGACTGACTTCAATGGTAACGCAAGATACACCCTCACACAGCGGTTTGGTTGTCCAAGTTCAAGATATTTCCATGCAGAAGGGTTCATGATTGAAGTTGACAGTTTCAAGGACTGCAAAGAATTTCAAGACATTGTTGGATATATAAACACGGCAGAAAACGAACAAAGGAAGGGGTCAAATGGCACAATCAAATAATTTTTATAAGAAAAATGCATCAGATACTATTTGGTGGGCTAATAACCCTGACCGAATAGGGGAATTTCTTTTTAGTTTCGATAAGAAACACATTTTTAACCTGTTTGCTGATTATCCTGAAAAACTGACAGCAGAACAGAAAAAAATATTCGATGATGAAAACCCTGAATGGGCTGATTTCTTCAAAGACAGAGTTTAAAAGCAAAGGTAAGAAAATATACACCTTTGCTTTTTTTTCATGCTTATATGACGATTATATGAGATTAGAAAGGGGGATAAAACCTATGATCCAGATTACAATGACAAATGGTACATATATCTGTTGGCAAAAAGAACAGTACACAGATTATATGTATGATGGCAAAGTGTTTGTTGTCATTAAGGGGTCACAGTGGGTTGGTATTTATAATATTGACCATGTGAGAGAAATCAGAGTTGACGTATAGAAGGGTATGGTGATCCTGTTTATCTCCCAACTATGGGTTAAATAGTGTTTTGGCATCCGGCAAGGGTGCTTTTTTATTGTCCGAAAAAGGCTCATGACGTTTAAACTGCTGTCGAAATAACCCCTGCAACACGGGATATAAACTGTTGTCTGTTCGTGGTGACACCACATATAAAAACGTAACAGAAAAGAAAGGAAGAAAAACATGGAATTTTTAAAAGTAATCTTAGGTGAAGAACTGTATAACCAGTTTATTTCAAAAATCAACGAATTTAACGGGGATGAAGCGAATAAGGACAAGCAGATTAAATTAGCCAATCTGACAGACGGTGCTTATGTGAGTAAGGATAAGTACACAAGCCTTGAAACGGATTTATCCGGGAAAACTTCCGAACTGGAAAAAGCCAACAACCTGATTGAAGAATTAAAGAAATCAACCGGGAAAGATGAAGGTTTGCAGCAGAAAATTACTGATTATGAATCAGAGATTGAAACATTAAAACAGGAAAATGCTGATCTGAAAACAGAAAATGCATTGAAATTTGCTTTGGTAGCTGCCGGGGCAGTTGATGTTGACTATTTGGTTTTCAAAGCAAAAGAAAAGGGTGAAGTAAAACTTGGTGATGATGGAAAAATCAAGGGTGAAGATGACCTTATTTCAGGATTAAAAACACAGCATCCTGCCATGTTTGAAGCATCCGGCAGTAATCAGCAGCAGAATGGTAATAGACGGATTCTTGAAAATAACTTACCAGCAGGTGGTAAAGACAAGACCGTCACAAAAGAGCAGTTCTTAAAAATGGGTTACAACGAAAGAATGAAACTAAAACAGGAAAACCCGGAACTGTTTAAACAGTTAAATACACATTAAGAAAGGTTAAAAAGGTGAAAGAATATGCCAAGAACAGGTAATTTTGGTGGATTTGAATTTGATGAAGAAGTTTTTGCCGGAATGATGCAGGAAGCGGATTATTGGGCTACCCCTATCATTCTTTCCGGCATTGTACAGCAGGATAGTTCAATCATGGATTTGATTGGTGAAAAAGGTAATGTTGCCACTATTCCGATTTACAAACCATTGGATGCGTTTGAAGATAACATGGAAGCTCTGAATAATGATGGTATGACGAACAACACACCTGTTGAGATCAGCGGTGACAAGCAGACTTGTATGTTGATTCAGAGAATGAAAGCATTTCAGGCGAAGGACTTTACAAAAGAGTTGACGGGTGCTGACCCTATGACGCTGATCAGAAACAAGATTGCCGGATATTATAATCAGGTTTGGGAAAGAGAATTGATGAATATTGCACAGGCAGTTATGAGTGTGACAGAACTTAAAGACCATGTACTTGATTTGGGTACTAAGTCCATTGAAGCAGGTACAATCTATGATGCAGAACAGGCGGCACTTGGTGATATGGCAGGTGGTCTTGGTTTGATGGTTATGCACTCCATGATCTTCAAAGAGTACAAGAAAATGGAAATGGTTGATTATGACAAGTATGTTGTCAACGGTGCGATTCAGAAAGAAATCACGCTGCCTACTATCGCAGGAAAACACGTACTGGTAACAGACAGATTTACTGCAACAGGTGAAGGTGCAGATGCTATTTACAGCACATATCTGTTTGGTGAAGGTGCTTTCTTGTCTTGTGACAAAAAGAACTATGAAAACCAGTACACAACCAACTATGACCCGGAAGCATCCGCAGGTATTGACAAGTTCTATACCAAACAGGGTAAGGTGCTGCATCCAAACGGTCTTTCCCTTGCAGTTGATAATATTGCAAAGGAATCCCCGACATTTGCGGAACTTGGAACAGCAGGAAACTATGCATTAAAGTTCAATTCTAAGAACGTGAAAATGGGTCTGATTAAGTCTAAGGTTGGGGCTGTTCAGACAGCGTAAGAAAGGCGGTGCATCTGATGATTATTGCAGTTGATGATGTAATGAAACTGCCTGAATTTTTTGGACAGGTTGAAACAGTAATTGCCGATAAACTGAAAGCTGCTGAATTGATGATCAGAGCATACACCAACAACAACTTCCAAAATCGTTTTGTGCGTTTTCATGCAGAAAGCCGGGGAAACCGTCTGTTTGGAATATCTGACTACTTACGGGTAGGTGATACAGTCCAAATTTCACAGTCATGTGTGAATGATGGACTGTATGCTATTACAGAACTTGCAGATGACTTCATCCGGGTTGATGGGGATTTGTACCGATACCCCGACAACTTAGTGACTAAGGTGGAATATCCGGCTGACGTAAAAGCCGGGGTGCTTGAATTGCTGAAATGGGATGTGAAGAACAGGGAAAAGACTGGTATTCAGTCTGAAACCCTGTCCCGTCACAGCGTTACCTATTTCAGTCAGGATGCAGACAATCAAGTTATGGGTTATCCTGTTACCCTGCTTGGTTTCCTAAAGCCTTATATAAAGGCTAGATTTTAGTTATATGAGCGTTGGCGGTAACCTTTACGCATTATTACAGGTTAAGGGAAAAGGGGCTAAAAATAGCGTAGGTGCGTTTGAAAATGACTGGTTAGATTGTACATCATTGCTTGGTTGGTTGGATTTATCAACAGGTGATTCTAAGCGGTCACCATTCAATGCGAAGGTACAGGAAAGTACACACATTTTCTTGTGCGATTTCATAAATCTAAGAAACTTATCAACAGGGTGGTTATGGGATCCATTTAATTTTAAAAATGGTATTGTCAAATTAAAAAAATCAGATGAGTGGAAATGGAATCCTTTTAGTTTTATTTCCGGTAATATTGCAAATTATGAAAATCGTGAAATCGTTGATGTCACAAGTGAAAATGCAAGGATGGTAATTCAAGGTATGGTGTATGAAATTCTGTTGATTGACAATCCCATGAACATGAATGAACACCTTGAAATCTATCTTAGGTTTATAGGGGGTCAGTAATATGGGCTTGGAATTTGAAGATAACAGAATGAAAGTAAAAGAAGCATTGTTTGATGCAGGTGAAGCGTTCTTACATGAAGCGTGTGGAGAATTACAGGCAAGGACAAAGAGAAATTCACGTGTTGATACCGGGCAGACCAAAGGGTCTTATGAATATAATGTCAGCGGTAGTTTTATGGCAGGTGAACAGTATGGACAGATTGGAAGCAATCTTGAAAATGCGATATGGGAAGAATTTGGGACTGGTGAATATGCGTTGCATGGTGACGGTCGAAAAGGCGGTTGGGTATATCAAGCACCGAAGGGTGAATTTTACTATACCAAAGGTAAGACACCAAACAGACCACTACACAACGCTTTCACATCATTAAAAAATAAACTAATCAAACGATATGCAGCTATTTTAAGAAGTCAGATAGGGGGGGGTAGGTAAATGGAAGAAGTTTTGAATTTCATAAGTGTGGAACTGGAAAAAATCGGTGTACCTTATGAGTTTTTAGAATGGACACAACCAGTTACATACCCTTATTTTGTTGGGGAATACAATGAGTTTGAATCAGTTTTAGAAAACAATGAGGAAGAAAAGACCTTCATTCTGACAGGATTTTGCCGGGGGAAAGATGCCCGGTTGAATTTGGAACGGATGAGGGGAGTAATTGAAAAAGAGTTTCACCCGGTAACCGGTAAGATTGCAACGCTGAATAGTGGTTCAGTTGTTGCAATTTTTTATAGCACTGCTTTTTACGTGCATACTGGGGAAGCAGAACTTTACAAGATACAGATAAACTTAAATTTAAAGTTATGGAAGGTGGTATAAGATGTTAGGCAGTGAATTTTTATCAAGCGGTGTTACAGAAAAAACACCGGGTAACATCCCGTTTGGTGCAGGTACAATCCATAAAGGGTTGAAATTTGACCCAGAGAAAAAAACATGGAACTTTGCAGAATCCCTTGCAGGTGCAACATCCGGGGGAAGTAAATTTGAAATTGTTCCGGAAGTAGAACAGGTTGAGGTTGATGGTGCTTTAGTGGCAGTTGCAGAATTGGATGTGAAACAGGGCGAAACCGCTACAATGGAAATCAACTTTGCAGAACTGACACCGGATGTTATCAAGGCAGCAGTTGTTGGACAGTCTGCAAACAGTGATATTGAAGGGTACAGTATGATCACATCCAAAAGTCAGATTGAAAAAGGGGACTATTGGGAAAATATCGCTTTTGTCGGAAAGATGCTGACTGGTAAACCGATTATTGTCATCATGGAAAATGCCCTTTGTACATCCGGTTTATCCGTTGAGGGTAAGAACAAAGAAGCAGGTGTTGGGAAATATACGTTCCGGTGCAGTCAGAAAATCGGTGGAGATCTGACTACTTTACCGTATAAAATTTATTATCCGACACCGGAAGCGTAAGAAGGGAGTAATGACAGATGAAAGTCAGAGTGACACAGGAATTTAAAGATAAATATTCAGGAGAACTTCACAAGATTGGCACTGGAATGGATTTGCCTGTAAAGCGTATCAATGAAATTCTGAAAGTTGGCGGTTTCCTTGAAATTGTAGAAACAGAAGATGAAACTGAACAGATTGAACAGATTGAACCGATTGAACCAACAGAACAGGCTGATGTTACAGAGGAAGAACCGGAAAATACAGAAACAGAAGAACCAAAGGCAACAGGCAGAAGAAAAAGAAGCAAATAAGAAAGTGAGGATTTTGGACTATGAGCATGGATGAATTAGTGAATGGAATGATGAAACAGGAAAACGTGGCAGCACAGGCAGTTGAACAGTTTGGTACAGGTGTACCGATTAGTGCAGCGGTGGCAGGTGTGCAAAATACACCAGTTGCACCAGTAAGTGCGGTTGAACAGACTGAACCGATTGAACAGAAACCTTATGAGATCAGACCTCTGAACGCAAGGGACATTTTCCCTATGACAAAGATCATCCGTAAGATCGGGCTGAAAGATTTTGGTAAATGTTTTGAGCCTGAAGAAATCAAGGCAATCACAGACACATTTTCAGAAAATGGCGAAGAAAAGAACATGGAAGATTTAGCTGAAATCGTTGGTGTCAGCGTTGTTCTGAAAATCGTGGATATTATTCTTGAACATCTGCCGGATGCAGGGGAAGAAGTCTTTGCCTTTATTGCAGGGCTGATTGGAAAGACAAAAGATGAAGTTGCAACGCTGCCTATGGATGTATTCTTTGAACTGGTTGTTGACGTGTTCAAGAGAAAAGAATTTGTGGGTTTTATGAAGGCTGTTTCAAGATTAGTCAAATAGGGGAATTGAAATTTATGGACTTGGTATTTCACAGATACGCAAGTCCTTTTTTATTGCTTGATCAGGTAGTTGATACTGGAGATTTATCAGAGTTTGTTTCATTCGTTTGGGATATGACCGAAGAAGAACAGCAATGGCAGTATTTCCTTGCAAAAGTTTTTGATAAATCATTTGAAGATTTCAAAGAATCCGTAAAACCACAAAAACCGATTTCCAAAAAAGAACTTGAAACAACCGTCAAGGAATCTTGGGATATGATGAACTCATTCATTCCTGATGAAAGGGGTGAATAATTTGAATGGAATTATTTAAGCTGTTCGGAACTATTGCAATCACAAATGCAGATGCAAATGAAGCGATAGACGATACCACGGATAAGGCTGAACAGTCGGAAAGCAGAATCAGCGGTGCTTTCAAAAAAGTAGGTACAGCGGTAGCAACTTTTTTTGCAGTCGATAAAATCAAAGATTTTGGTGTGAACTGTATCAACGCTGCCGCAGATGCAAATGCAGCATCTTCCCAGTTTTCGCAGGTATTCGGTGACATGGAAAGTAAGGCAAGCAAGTCCTTAAAGGGTATTGCTGATAATACTGGTATTCAGGTCAACCGTATGAAAGGCAGTTACACACAGATAGCTGCCTTTGCAAAAACAACAGGAATGGACACATCAAACGCACTGAGGCTTGCTGATCGTGCTATGGTGGCGGTTGCGGATAGTGCAGCGTTCTATGACCGCTCACTAGAAGAAACAACAGAATCATTACAGTCTTTCTTAAAAGGCAATTATGAAAATGATTCAGCCCTCGGTCTTTCCTGTACGGAAGTAACAAGGAATGAAGCTGCAAACAAGTTATATGGTAAGTCCTTCAAGGATTTGTCAGAAGCACAAAAACAGTTGACTTTACTGCAAATGGTAGAAGATGCAAACAAAGCATCCGGGGCATTAGGACAGGCTGCACGTGAATCTGACACTTGGACAAACCAAACTGGAAACTTAAAACAGGCATGGTCTGATTTTCAGGCTGTTCTAGGTCAGAATGTGTTACCGCTTGCTGTTGAAGCTGTCAAAAAAGCAGCGGAAGCAGTACAAGGGTTATCTGATAAAATGCCTACAATCATACAGACCTTTAAAGATTGGTCACCACTTATTGCCGGAGTTGTGACCGGATTTATAACATTAAAGGCAACAATGGCAATATCAAGCCTGATTAGTGCAGTAACAGCATCATGGCAAGCATATAAAGTAGCAAATGAAGGTGCTACAATCGCACAGTGGTTGTTAAATGCGGCTATGAAAGCAAATCCTATTGTGCTGATAGTAAGTTTGATTGCCGGGTTAGTAGTGGCAATCATCACCTTATGGAATACCAACGAAGATTTTAGAAATAAAGTCATCGAGATTTGGGAATCTATAAAAAATGCTTTTGGTACTGCAATAGAAGCAATCAAAGGTTTTTTCACAGGTTTGTGGGAAAAAGTTGTTTCAGTATGGGAAGCAATCAAAGAAACTATATCAAACGCAATAGAAACTATTAAAACAGTAGTTACTGAAAAGTTCAATGCCGTAAAGGAAACAGTAATAAATATCTTCACATCAATAAAAGATACATTGTCTACGATATGGGAAACCATTAAGAACGTGATTCAGGTCGCAATCATGTTTATTGTAGAGTTATTTACTACTGCTTTTGAGTTGATTACACTACCATTTAGATTTATATGGGAAAACTGCAAAGATATTGTAATACAAGCATGGGAAACAATTAAATCAGCGATTTCAACAGCGTTAAATGCGATTAAAATCACTATTTCTAATGTATGGAACGCTATTGCTGCATTTCTAAGTCCGATATTAGAAAATATTAAAAATACTTTTATTACAATTTGGAATGCAATCAAAACTACTGTTTCCAATGTAGTTAATTCAATTAAGACCACTATCACAAATGTGTGGAACGCTATTAGTTCAACAATTTCCAGTGTGATGAACACGATAAAAAACACAGTCAGCAATATATGGAATAGTATTAAAAGTACAGTTTCCAGTATCGTCAATACAATTAAGTCGGTAATTAGTAGTGTATGGAACAGCATTAAAAGCACTATTTCAAATATATTGAACAGTATTAAGTCTACATTCAGTAGTATTTGGAATAGTATCAAGTCTATGGTCAGCAACGTGATCAACGGTATTAAGTCCACAATTTCAAGTGGTCTGAACGCTGCAAAGTCGGTTGTGTCCGGGGTACTTGAATCAATTAAGGCAAAGTTCAACAGCATTTTTGAAAGTGCAAAGAATATTGTAAAAAGCAGTATTGATAAGATTAAGAGTTTCTTCAATTTCAGTTGGAGTTTACCAAAAATCAAGTTACCGCATTTCAGTATTTCAGGAAAGTTCAGTTTAGACCCGCCAAGCATACCGCATTTTAGCGTGTCTTGGTATAAAAAGGCTATGGACAACCCGGTTATGTTCACCAAACCTACTATTTTCAGCATGAATCCGGCAACGAGTCAGGCGAGAGGTGCAGGTGAAGCAGGTGACGAACTGATGATTGGTAAGGAAACCATGCTGAATATGATCAGACAGGCGGTAGCAGAAGGGCAATTAAGTGATAGAAAGACGGAGTTATTCTTACAAGGCATACTAAACTGGCTATCAGAAGGTGGATTAAAAGAAATGTTAGTGGATATTTTAGTAAACTATGTGTCTATCAGTATGAATGACCGAGAAGTGGCAAGAGTGGTGAGAAAATATGCTTGAAAAAATAACATACTATAATCATAATGGTGAAGTTCTGTGCTTGGGTTCGGAGGGATTATATGCAAATGAAAATGATTTGCGTGATTTCTCTAACAAATACACTTCTAAAAATGGAAAAATAGTTGCTTTTAATAAGGGGATAGTCGAAAAGTCTATCCCTGTTGTTATTAAAGCAGACACACCAGAAAGGGCAGTGGAATTAAAAAATAGAATAACAGAATTTGCGGATAGAGATATTTTTGCATTGCAGCCCGGAAAAATTGTAATAAATGGATATTATATGCAAGGCTATTTATATGAAAATATTAAGAGTAATTACTTGATAGATGCCGCATATTCAGAACATAAGTTAAAGTTTGTATCTGACTATCCCTTCTGGATAAAAGAACATCCTTATTATTTCAAAACCAGCGATGTTACATCCGTCAATAACAAGCGTTATGCAAATAAATACGCTTACCGCTATGCAAACGGCTTAAACAACACCTACCTCATCAACGAGCACTATGCAGAGTGTAACTTCCGTCTGAACATCTATGGACCATGTGTCAAACCGTCTGTTTACATTGGAGGATATGAATACCATGTAGATACAGTTCTAGAAGCAGGGGAATATCTGGAAATTGACAGTGCAGCGGAAACCGTAACAAAAATTCTGAATTCCGGAATAAAGGTCAACGCTTTCCACTACCGTTCTTTTGAAAATTCGGTTTTCCGCCCTATTCAGGTGGGAAGACAGGAAGTTTTCTGGGATGGAAAGTTTGATTTTGACCTTATCCTATTCGAGGAAAGGAGTGAACCAAAATGGTTGTAAGTGTGGAAGCCATCTATGAAGATGCTACATATCCTTTGGAGAAAGATAATAAAACTGGATTTTATACAGCGAAAATAGAACCAATTAAAAAGTTTAAAGTAGGAAAAGAAAGCAAGTATTGTCCGATTATGCTCTGTATTACAGATAGCAAAGGGAAAGCGTTCACAAAGACAATTTCTGATGCAGAAATAAAAGATAACTTTCTTCGTATAAAAGAGGAACAGTTTTTTCCTCTGAAATTCATTGTGGCAAATGAAAAAGGGGAAGAACTGGGCTATGTGAAGGAAGCCAATTATATCGATTTGGAGCTGGGCGAAAACAATGATTTTGAATTGGAATTCAGCACTGACGCATGGAAGGAAGAAGCCTATAACTGGGGATACCGGATTTTCATTCCGAACACGGAATACGGCGGATTGCTGGAAGAGAGGAAGACTTCTACTAGTCAAAACATAGTTACATGGCTTGGCTATACCTGGAGAGGACTGCTAAGTCAGAAAATCATACAACCACCGGACGGGGCAACCCATCTTGTAGTCTCCGGTGATGCAAATAGAATTATAGAGGACATAATTGGGAACCGGTTCGGTTCTCTTTTTGTTGTGGAAACAGAAGCCAGTGGTATTGAACTTAAAAATTACCAGTTTGATAGATATTGCACAGTTCTGGAAGGTCTAGAAAAGATGCTTGCAAGTAAACAGGCAAGACTGAAAATAAGCTATAAGCAGGGCACACCGAGGCTTCTGGATGGCGCTGTACTTCTAAGTGCCGTACAAGTAACAGACTGGTCGGAATATTTGGAATACAGTCAGGATGGAAGACTGACCTTTACCACGGAGGATTACCGCAGGGGGATTAACCACCTAATCTGTGCCGGGGAAGGGGAAGGAACAGAAAGACAAATCCTGCACTTGTATGTACAGAAAGATGGAAGTATTGGAGAAACACAGTATTATACAGGTCTTGAGGAACGTGAGGCATTGTATTCTTACACATCTATGGAGGATTTGGAGCAGCTTAAAAAAGATGGAATAAAGCAGTTGGAAAGTTTGAGAAATTACAGGGGGATGGAAGCGCACATTAACAATGTAGATGTGGATATTGGCGATATTGTAGGCGGTAGAGACAGGGTAACTGGAATGTCTATACAGCAGCCAGTGATTGGAAAGATTTTAACAGTAAAGAACAATGAAATAGATGTGGAATACAAACTGAAAGGAGCGAAATGATATGGGATTTAAACCGCTTACAATCAATACATCACCAGAAAGTGAAGCACATATTTTAGCGGAAGATGATGCGGCACTTTATGCCGGGATGCTGGCACAGGACAGTGTATTAAACCTTGGAAACAAATTAAAAGCAACGGTGGTAAGTAATAATAAAGTCCGTATTTCAGATGGGATAGTTCTTGTTGGAGGACATGCCGGAAGGATAATCAAAGGTGATTATGAAGACATGACTATCAACAATGGGGTAAGCGGACAAAAACGAAATGATATTATTGCTGCACGTTTTATAGCAGGGGTAAGCGGCGGTGCAGACTCTTATAAACTGGTTGTAATACAAGGGACACCGGGAACAACAGCAAAAGACCCTACATTTGCAAAAGGCGATTTATACAATGGCGATAAGCAAAGGGACTATCCTCTGTGGAGAGTTAAGATTGAGAACCTGAGTATTGTGAAGGTAGAGCAGATGTTTACTGTAGGGAAAAGCACCGAAGAAACTGTGACCGAATTACTTAAAATAAATGAAAAACTGAAAAACCAGATAGATGCTTTAAGTGCAAGAGTACAGAACCACGTGCAAAGAACAGGTGCCACTGCTTACTCAGGGGATTACAAATCACAATGGACGCTTACAACACAATATCAAGATATAGGTAATTCTGTTTCATGGGATGATACTTATTATCAAATATCTCCGGGTAACACTGCGATAACTGTTAAAGAAGGGGGCTTATATCTTATAACAGCATCTATTGTTGTGAGGGCTTCTGATTATGATAACATTTGGATGAAAATACTAAGAAATGGAGCAGAAGAACATACAATGATAACTGTAGCGAATGGATATACTACAGTACAGTGTTTTACCACTGCAACATTGTCTGAAAATAGCAAAGTATCTGTTCAGATAGCCAAAAGCACGGAGAATATAGATGTAACCTGTGATGGTGGGGGATATTTGCAGCTAATTAAATTAACTTAAAAGGAGATTAATATGGCAGATATACAGAAGTATCTTGATGAAATTGCAAACGCAGTGTATGGGGAAGAAGTGAGATCATCACTTATAAATGGATTGACGAAAGTAAATGATGACAATGAATCTTATATAGAATTAAAAAAAGAAGTAATTGCCGCTAAGGATGCAGTAGAAGATCAGGTTGCTACCTTTGATGGAAAAGTAACCGCTGCACAGGCAGTTGTGGAAGCATTACAGTCCGCAACGTCTACTGCAAATACAGCGAAGTCAAATTTAGCAGCAGCAACATCTACCGCTAATAAGGCAAGAGAAAACTTGGAAAGTGCCACAAGTACAGCGAACAGTACCAAGGCAAAAGTTGAAACAGCAACGGAAAATGCGAATACTGCAATTTCCGGTGCGAATACGGCAAAGACAAATCTTGAAAAGGTAATTTCAAGTGCCGGGACTGTACAAGGAAACTTACAGGATGTGATCAATGCTGCAAATCAGATTAAGGGTCAGTTGGACACTTCCAACAGTACCGCAGCAACAGCAAAGAAAAATCTTGATGCAGCAATCAGTGAAGCAAACACAGCAAAAAGTCAGTTGTCGGATGTGATCACCAGTGCCGGAAAGGTAAAAGCGGATTTATCGGAAGTCATTACACAGGCAAACACCGCAAAATCAAAACTGGATGCTTCCGTTACTACTGCAAATCAGGTATTGCAGTCATTGGGAGCAGAAAATACTTCCGCAGCATCCAACATTGAAGAATTGAGAAGTGAGAACTTCAACAGTCAGGAAATTCTTTCAGGTGTGGCAGATTTGAGGGCTTACTTAGGTCTGACAGATGATGATATTGTTGGTATTCAGGTAGACTACAAAAACAAAACATTCAAGCGTATTGCCGGGGCGGTCAATCTGCAAGCAGGTGCAGACTTTGACCGTTTTTCTATGTTCGGTGGTCGCAGACGTTGTAATGTGTCTGATGATGGTACAATCGTGGCATGGTACGGTGAACCGGACTATAAGGAAGATGGTTCAATGGGGCAGGTCATGGTATATCAGCCTAAATTTTATTACTTGGTTTGTCCGGTGGTATATGACCCGATTGATACAGGGATTGGCTATCATCTTAGAAAAGCAAACTACTATGTGTCAGAAAAACCACGTGCAGGTTTCCGCTTGCATCCGGCTTTCTATGATGCAGATGGGCATGAAATTGATTTCTTCCTTACATCTGCTTATGAGGGCAGCTTATACGATACTTCCGCAACCGCTTATCTGTTACAAGATGAACAGGTAATGAACGCAAATGAAGATAAGTTTTCTTCAATCGCAGGTGCAAGACCTGCATCCGGTTCAACGCAGGGACTTACAAGAACTGCTATTGAACAGATGGCACAGAACCGGGGTACTGGTTGGCATGGTGACCTGATTAAACAGGTATCAGCGGAACAAATGCTTATGATCATTGAAATGGGAGTGATGAACTTACAAACCGCTATTGCACAAGGGGTTGTCAATCTTCCTTGGGAAACAGGAGATAACAAAACAGCTTCTTATGCTGCCGCAACTGGAAGTACCGCAGGTATTGGAAACGGTACAGGAAGGGCAGAAAAAACAACCACGTATGAAGGTGGTGTTGCAAAAGAATATACCGTTGACGGAAAAACATCAGTCTGTTGGAGAGGGAAAGAAAACTTTTGGGGTAACATTTATAAGTTTGTCTATGGTGTAAATATTTGGGGAAATGGAAAAATGGGCGGCGGTCAGCCTTATATCTGTAAAGATTTTAACTTTGCGGAAAACAAAAATAGTGATAACTACGAAGGTGTAGGTTTTACCGCAACTAACGCAAACGGGTATATTTCCGCTATGGGATATTCGACTACTTGTGACTGGTTATTTATCGCATCTGAATGTTTGGGAAACAGTAGTTTACCTGTTGGTGACTACACCTATATCACACAGAATCTGAACGCTTACCGAATCGCTCGATTGGGCGGTAGCTGGAATGATGGCGGTAGTGCGGGTGGTTTCTGTTGGATTCTGAGTAACGGTGTGGGTGATCGTTATCGGTATGTCGGTGGTCGCTTGGTATTTATCCCAAAACGAGATTCAGAAGAATATCTTGCTGCTATTGCTTCATGGAAAGCACAAATGGCAGCTTAAATTGTAACTATTAACTTCATAAGGTTGAAAGGTTCACTGATTTTGCTATGAGCCTGTAACGAAACACCATTATAAAAATCACTCAATTAGGCAGTAACTGGAATAATGGCGGTAATGCGGGTAGTTTCTATTGGAATCTGAATAACAGTGTAGGTAATCGTAATCGGAATATCAGTGGTCACTTAGTAAATGCAAACATCAGCCGGGACACCAACCCGGCTGAATCTTATATATTGTGATGACCTTTCAACCTTGCCGCTTGGCAAAAAAGAAAAATGGGCAGAAGCAGACAATATACTGCCTTACTTTTTTGAAAATACGAAAGAGGAAATGTCAACTGTACTGACCGGGTGAATGTTCGCTGACTGGGGTTCAGTTATTGCAAATACCAAGGAATGAAAAGATATGACCATTTATTTGAAAAAATCTATGACATGGATAACCTACGAAAAGCCCACCAACACGCTAAGAAAGGCAAAGGTTGGTATAAAGAAGTCATAGAAATAGACAAAAATCCTGATTACTACTTGAAACAGATTCAAGAAATGCTTATCAATCATACCTACAAAACATCTGATTATGATGTATTTACAAAGAAAGACGGTACAAAGGAACGGAAGATCTACAAACTTCCCTATTTTCCTGACCGCATCTGTCAATGGGCTATTTTACAGGTCATTGAACCCTGTATCATAAATAACCTGACAAGTGACACCTATTCGGCAATACCGAAAAGAGGTATTCATAAAGCCTTGCACAACTTACAAGATGCTATGTGGAATGACCCGGAAGAATGTAAATATTGTTTGAAGTTGGATGCCCGGCATTATTACCAGTCCATCAACCATGAACTTCTGAAAGAAAAATATGCAAGAATGTTCAATGACGCTGATCTGCTTTGGTTGTTGAATGAAATCATAGACAGTATCACAACCGCAGAAATTGAAGATTTGACTGCAATTTATCTGTTAGAAGAAGATGTTGACCCTGAAACTGGTATTCCGATAGGCAACTACCTTTCACAGTATTCCGGCAATTATTACTTTTCCAGTTTTGACCACTGGATAAAAGAACAGAAACACATCAAATATTATTTCAGGTATATGGATGATATTTGTATTTTTGGAAAGACAAAGGAAGAACTTCACGAACTAAGGAAAGAAATTGATATTTATTTTAAGAATGAACTGAAATTGAACATTAAACCAAACTGGCAGATATTCCCATCTTTTATCAGAGGTGTGGACTTCTTAGGGTACAGGACTTTTTACAACTATACCTTGTTAAGAAAAACAACCTGTTTGGATATGAAAAGGAAATTAACCGCAATCAGGCAGAAAGTGGAAACCGGGAACATGATGAACTATTCTGAATGGTGCTGCATTAACAGTTACAGAGGATGGTTGAAACATTGTGATTCTTTCCGGTTACATCAAAAGTATGTTGTACCGCTGTTGCCTTATGCGGATAATTATTATAAATGCAACATAGAGCCAAAATCGAAGAAAGGACTGAAAGCAGCATGAAAGAGTATGGAACACAAAGAAGTACCGTCAAGCCTTTGGAAATGGAAGTGACGGAAACAAAAGTATTTGTAAGTTCAGACATTGTTCAGGTAGATGAACCTGAAACAGAGGGACAGCCGGGATTTACCGGGTATGAGTTTACCCTAACAGAGTATGAAAAGGATGAATACATCAAATTACAGGCTGAAAAGAATGAATCATTGGAACAGCAGGTCACAGATACACAGATTGCATTGTGTGAAGTTTATGAAATGATGGGATAAAGGAAGGTGAATAGTTATGGCAAAAGTTTATGCAGACTTGATCAGAAAAGGAATTAAAACGCTTGATGATGTGCCGGACAGACTGAAAGAAGTAGTCAAGGCAATCTTAGATGGTGGTGATAACTGTTGTTATGTCAGCTAATCATAAAAATCTTATTCAGGAAGGATGTGGAACAAATGGCAGTAGTATATGCAACTCTTATCATTAAGGGGAAAAAGACTTTTGCTGATGTGCCTGAAAGAATTAAGGACAAAGTAAAAGAAGTGCTGATTGACCTTGATTTAGGCGATTTAGCAGAATAGTAAGGAAATTATCACATACACAATAATAACCGCTATATGACCATTATATGAGGTCTGACAGCGGTTATTTTTGTGTAAGAAAGGATGACACCATTGGAAAAATTATTGTATCAGACATATACCATTGCGTTACCGATTGTTCTGACTGCACTGATGGGCTATATTGTCTGGCTGCTGAAAGAACAGAAGAAAGATCGTGATGCAAATACAGAAGGTACAAAGATGCTTTTGATGATTAAGCTGATAGAGTACCATGACAAATATATGCTGTTGGGGGAAATTCCTTCACACGTATATAGTAATTTCCAAAAGATGTATCAGTGCTATATGAAAATGGGTGACGGTAATCCGTCTGTTGAAAAAATGGCACAGGAACTTGATGAATTACATTTGAAAAGAAAAGAGGTAAAACAGGATGAAAAACATTAACTGGATGGTAAGAATCAAAAACAAGAACTTTTGGCTGACACTTATTCCGGCAGTATTGCTTCTGATTCAGGTGGTGGTTGCACCGTTTGGTTATCAGTGGGATTTTGGTGTGCTGAATGAACAGCTTGCTGCAATCATCAATGCGTTGTTTGCGGTGCTTGTGATTTTAGGTGTAGTCAATGATCCAACAACTGACGGAGTTGAAGACAGTGATCAGGCACTTACTTATACAACACCGAAAAGAAAATAATTAAAATTCAATGGTGGTCACATGACCACCCTATTTTATTAAAGATTAAAGATTGGAGAATAGAAACATGGGATATACAAATAGTTCATTGGTTAATTGTGTTGTGAAAAGTCCAAATCATAGTGGAAGAAGAACACACAGTATTGACCGTATCACACCACATTGTGTTGTGGGTCAGCTTACAGCGGAAGAAATTGGAAATTGTTTTCCTTCTGGTAAAAAAGCATCTTGTAATTATGGAATTGGTAAAGATGGGTGTATCTGTCTGATTGTAGATGAAGCCAATAGAAGCTGGTGCAGTTCCAATAATGCAAATGATCAGCGTGCAGTAACTATTGAATGTGCGTCTGATATGTCTGAGCCTTACGCTATGAACAGTAAAGTTTATGAGAAATTGATCACTTTATGTGTGGATATTTGCAAACGTAATGGCAAGAAAAAGCTGTTATGGTTTGCAGACAAAAATAAGTCTCTCAATTATAAACCAAAATCTGACGAAATGGTTCTTACTGTACACCGTTGGTTCGCAAGTAAGAGCTGTCCGGGTGATTGGTTATATGCAAGACTGGGAGATCTTGCATCAAAGGTGACTAAACAGCTTCAAAATAAGGCAGGATGGATTTTGGATGATAATGGTTGGTGGTATTGCCATGTGGATGGAAGTTACACTACAAATAACTGGGAAAAAATCAATGGTGTTTGGTATTACTTTGACAGTAATGGATATATGGTAATCGGTTGGCAGAAAATTGGAGACTACTGGTATTACATGGACGAGTCTGGCGCAATGAAAACAGGATGGCAGTATATTAACGGCAACTGGTTCTATCTTAAAACAGACGGCGCTATGGCTAACAATGAATGGTACAAAGATGAAAATGGAAAGTGGTATTGGCTTAAAGAAGGCGGTCACATGGCTCATGATGAGATGGTATGGGTAGGAAATGAAATGTTCTACTTCATGTCAGATGGGCACATGGCTCGGACCGATGATAGAGGGGCATTGGTGTGATTAGTTATTGGGTGGCAATGTCACCATTTTGCCACCCACAGAAACACATAACAGTAAGATATGAAAAGCGTTGAAAAATGAACAGTTGTAAAAACACTGATTTTACAGTATTATAAGGGCTGTAAAAAGATACACAAGACTAAACTTTTAAAAGTTTTTAAATAGTGTGCATGTGGAGACGGTTGTTCTGATGATGTATTGTGGTGATAAGAGGAAATAGGACGGTTATACCATAAAATGTTGTGGTTTTTGAGCGTAAATCGAGCAAAAAATGGGGCAAAGAAAACCAATAAACCACCTGCTATGCAGGTGTGTTCCCAGATAGCTTTAGCTTCAAGTAAAAAACCTCCTGTTGTATAATAAGTGTAGGTTCGCCAACCGCACAAAATTATACAAAGAAGGTTATCCTAATGGACAAAAATAGTTTAGCACATACGAAAGTACAGTTTACAAGGGACTACACAGGGTAGGTATCTGACGGGAGGGGTGCCGCCAGTCAGATTTTCCATGTGATGTTCAAGCTGTCGCTTGTGGCGGCTATGGTGGTGATCATCAAATCCACCACACGCCGCTTGTCATCAAAAGATACATTCTCCCAGGTATCGAGGTAGCCGGAAATCTGGCTGACCTGTTCCGGGCTGATGGCCTCCACAGTCAACTCCGCTATCCTTGCCAGAAGTTCCTGCTTGCGCCCGTCCAGTTCCGCTATCTTCACATTCACATAGGAGAACAGGACATTGTTTGCCCCCGTCAGACTGTCCACCAGCTTTTCAATCTCGCTGTCTACATGGGCAAGTTCCACTTGCAGGGCGGTGATTTTCGGGTTTGCCTTTGCCGCTTTCTTTTTTCCTGTCAGCGTCTTGTAGCTTGCCAGCTTCTTTACCATCTGCTGATAAACAACCGCTTCCAGTTCCGAAGTGATGATTTTCCCACAGCCAGGACAGCTTTTATTGTCCAGCCGTTTCGTGCAGCGGAGATACTGTTTGCCGGAGGGATTGTAGATACTCATAAGAGCATACCCGCAATTCCCGCACTTGATTTTTCCTGCCAGCCATGTGTGGGTGGCTTTCCGGGCAGACTGGATTTTCATGTTGTTCATCAGCTTCTTGCGGCAGGTCAGCCAGGTGTCGGAGGGGACGATACCCTCATGGGGAGCCAGTACCAGCATTTGGTCTTTTAAGTCGTTTTTCTTGCTGGCCTTTACATCTCGCCCTTGATACAGATAGCAGCCGTTCATGCCCGTAAAATCGGCAACGTCATTGACAATGACTGTACCTTGACTTTTGAAAAATTCGTACACATCAAGGTCTGCCTGCACATAGACAGGATTGCGTAACATCTGCGCCAGCGTGGGGCGTATCAGCTCTTTGCCATGGAATAAAATCCCCTGTTCGGCAAAGTACCGGGTAATGTCCCCGTAGGAGGTTGTGGGCTGGGCGTACATCTCGAACATCAGCCGGATATTTGCCGCTTCGTCTGGGTTTACCACCAGCTTCTTTGTGTTGATACCGTCCATCTTGATTGGCTCTGTATGGAAGCCATAAGGGGCTTTTCCACCCATCTTAAACCCTCGCTGGCTGCGGGAATAATAAGCGTCCGTCACCCGCTTCTGTATCGTTTCCCGTTCAAGCTGGGCGAACACGATACAGATATTCA
>ENA-OWPD01000280-OWPD01000280.1-human-gut-metagenome-genome-assembly--contig:-NODE-280-length-65817-cov-7.993613_pt1 | contig 65817 bp, 35 predicted proteins | sample MGYA00248262_ERZ651842 | MGnify/ENA primary metagenome ERZ651842 (study PRJEB26924, sample SAMEA4378253) | human gut metagenome | biome: human gut; feature: human-associated habitat; material: faeces... | reverse complement strand
TATAGCAGAACTGTAAAATATAAAAGAGGTTGTGCCAACGTTTTGACACAACCTCTTTATTTATCTAAATGTCATATCATCAATCAAGAAATCAGAAACAGGAGAAGCTACTACATCCGAAAAAATACGGGTCTGGTTCAAAAAGAAAATCCCTGCATCTGATACATAACAGCGCGAGGACTCGAATCTGAAGCTCCTTTATTAATATCCAATACAGATGAACCTGTAAAAACAATATCCAACTTTGAATGATAATCGTAAATCAAATTAAGCTCTTTCGACCAATCTTTATATTTATAAATTTCATCAATAAACAAGTACTTGCCTCCCATCTTTACAAAAGCATCTGCCAAGTCGAACAAACGATGGCTGGCTTAGATACGATTATTTGCACTATAATAGTGCAAACAACAAAACAAATTGCACTATCACAGTGCAATTTCAGCTAAAACCACATCTTTTCCCCCACCACCTTGCAGAAAAACTTTTTTAATTTATCTTTGCATCCAAAACAACCCTACATGAAATACAAACTTATCGTGCTCGATCTTGACGGCACACTCACCAACTCTAAAAAGGAAATCACTCCCCGCAACAGGGAAACTCTGATACGTATGCAAGAGCAAGGAATACGACTGGTATTAGCTTCCGGGCGACCTACTTATGGTATTGTGCCATTAGCTAATGAGTTACGTATGAATGAATTCGGTGGATTCATCCTGTCCTATAACGGAGGAGAAATCATTAATTGGGAAACACAGGAGATGGTATATGAAAATGTGTTGCCTAATGAAGTTGTTCCGGTGCTTTACGAATGTGCCCGTACCCATCAACTAAGTATATTAACCTATGACGGAGCAGAGATAATAACCGAAAACTCTCAAGATCCATACGTATTAAAAGAGGCCTTTCTCAATAAAATGGCAGTTCGGGAGACAAATGACTTCTTGACAGACATCACACTTCCCGTAGCCAAATGCCTCATCGTAGGAGATTCCGATAAACTGATTCCACTTGAAGCCGAACTTTGTCTCCGGCTGCAAGGTCTCATTAATGTTTTCCGTTCAGAACCCTATTTTCTCGAATTAGTCCCGCAAGGTATCGACAAGGCTCTTTCTTTGGCCGTCCTGTTAAAAGAAATAGGAGTAGCACGTGAAGAAGTTATAGCCATAGGTGATGGATATAATGACCTATCCATGATTAGGTTTGCAGGACTGGGGATTGCCATGGGAAATGCTCAAGAACCTGTAAAGAAAGCAGCAGATTACATCACTCTAAGTAACGAAGAAGACGGTGTAGCAGAAGCAATCAAGAAGTTTTGCAATCAACAATAGCCAAACATTTACTGGCATGCCGGCAGAGTTTTAGTTTCTCGGTGAGAAACCTTTGGTTTCAAGGAATGAAACTATTGGTTCCTCGGTGTGAAACTGTTAGTTTCATACCGGGAAACAAATCACATTACTGGTAAAAACGACCCGACACTTAAAATCAACCGATTAAAGATAGGGCGCATATTCAGATTTTATACTAACTTTGCGGTTCCAATAAAACAAATATAAAATGTTATGGAACATCAACTTACCATTTACAACACCTTAGATAGAAAGAAAGAGTTGTTTGTACCGCTTCATGCACCTCATGTAGGCATGTATGTGTGTGGACCGACTGTTTACGGAGATGCCCATTTAGGACACGCCCGTCCGGCTATAACCTTCGATGTGTTATTCCGCTATCTCACCCACCTAGGATATAAAGTACGCTACGTACGAAATATTACCGACGTAGGTCATCTGGAACACGATGCCGATGACGGAGAAGACAAGATCGCCAAGAAAGCACGTCTGGAAGAGTTGGAACCAATGGAGGTTGTTCAATATTTCCTGAACCGCTATCATAAAGCAATGGAAGCGTTGAATGTACTTTCTCCAAGCATTGAGCCACATGCTTCAGGACATATCATTGAACAAATCCAACTGGTACAGAAGATTTTGGATGCCGGATACGCCTATGAAAGCGAAGGCTCCGTTTACTTCGATGTAGCCAAATACAATAAAGATTACCACTACGGAAAACTTTCCGGACGTAATCTGGACGACGTCTTGAATACCACCCGTGACCTCGACGGACAAAGCGAGAAACGCAATCCCGCCGACTTTGCCCTTTGGAAAAAGGCACAACCTGAACATATCATGCGCTGGCCGTCTCCATGGAGCGATGGTTTCCCCGGATGGCACGCCGAATGTACCGCTATGGGACGCAAATACCTGGGTGAACACTTCGATATTCACGGAGGAGGAATGGACTTGATTTTCCCTCACCACGAATGTGAAATCGCACAATCGGTAGCCTCACAAGGTGATGACATGGTTCACTACTGGATGCACAACAACATGATTACCATCAACGGAACCAAGATGGGTAAATCACTTGGCAACTTCATCACGCTGGACGAATTCTTCACCGGTACTCATAAGCTGCTAGCGCAAGCCTACACACCAATGACAATCCGTTTCTTCATCCTGCAAGCTCATTACCGCAGCACGGTAGACTTTAGCAATGAAGCACTGCAAGCATCCGAAAAGGGTCTGCAACGTCTAATGGAAGCCATTGACGCATTGGATAAGATAACTTCCTCATCGGCAACTTCAGAGGGAATCAACGTGAAAGAACTGCGCGCTAAATGCTACGAAGCAATGAATGACGACTTGAATACACCGATTGTCATCGCACAGCTTTTCGAAGGCGCCCGCATTATAAACAATATCATTGCCGGCAATGCCACCATCTCCGCCGAAGACCTGAAAGACCTGAAAGAAACATTCCATCTGTTCAGTTTCGACATCATGGGATTGAAAGAAGAAAAAGGCTCTTCAGATGGTCGTGAAGCTGCATACGGCAAGGTAGTAGATATGTTACTGGAACAACGTATGAAAGCGAAAGCCAACAAAGACTGGGCTACTTCCGATGAGATCCGCAACACACTGACAGCACTCGGATTTGAAATCAAAGATACCAAAGACGGTTTCGAATGGAGACTGAATAAGTAACAAGAAAAGAAAGTGCTCAACGCACCTTGTACATACAAAGAAGACCGGCTCACCACGAACCGGTCTTCTCTTTTTTCATAGAAACATGATAACTAATACCCTCTCTTTAAATTCTTGTTTCCTCTTATCTTATTCACTAATTATTTATTTTCCATGAACATTTCAATCGGCTGTCCATGCAGACAAGTTACCGTCAGTACGGTCTGATCTCCCTGCTGTTCCAACCGGACATTTTCCATCGGACTTGTCAATGTCCAATGCCCTTTAAGCCGTATCTCCTTAGTAATAGGACGACTGGGTTCTTTCGTTGTATACGTCTTCTCTTCTATATTCAGATTCGGATCACAGACGCTTAAACGGATCCCCTTATCAGATTCTTTTGCATACATCACCATTGTTTCCGCAGGAATAGCCACGAACACTTTATCAGTGGCAGGCTGATAAGCTTCAAAAGCAGCATACGCCGTGATACCAGTCTTTTTATCATAAACAACGTGAGCAGTCTGATCCCGTTGCAACACCTCGTATGCAGGAGTTTTGCGCAGTTCGTCGAGATCGGAAGCAGAAGGCTGTATCAATACCATATATTCATAAGTCCCCTCTTTCGGCGCCTTGCCATGTTCTATCCAGGCAGAAGAAAATTTTCCTTTGGTTATTTCACGCGTCTTTTCATGCCGTGATTCCTGTTCTGCCACCTGTGCGCGAACGGTTCCGTCCACTACATGATAATAATTGTCATAACCATCATGAAGCCAATAGTTATCCTCTCCTACTTTGGGCTCCTTACCATTATATTTTGTCTGGAAAAGAGTCGTTTCCGTAGGATAATCCGCATTGGAGTTCGAAATACCTGTTCCCAGGCAAACCATCCGGTTATCAAAACAGAATACGGATTTACGGGCCACAAAGTCCGGTGTAAAATTCTCATAATCCCGTTCTGCCAACTTCATAGCGAACATTCCATTTTTACCATCTAAAGAACTGCTTCCGGAGAAATTCTCTTTGGAGCGTGCCATAGTCGTTCCTTTCAATGGGCTATCAAGCAAGTTGAAAGGCAAATGAATGGTAGTTGTACCCGGCAAACGGTTCCAATCCCATCCCTCCTGCACAAAACCGCTTCCGGCACGTGACACGGGATTTCCTTTCCCCATAATCTGCACGGAGCCATAACTCTGATAACGTCCGTAACGGTTATCTTTCGTATAAATTTCAGAGCCCCATACGTCTGTGGTATATCCTTTCAATGTCACCATCCAGTCCGCACGACGGAAAATGCCTGCCGAACCATAGTTGTAAACGAAGAATCCCTGTGGAGCCTGTGCCGGTTGAATACCTTCCTTCTTGAAAAAACGCGCATTCGGAGTATCACTATTGCGTATCAGACGTAAATAGTCGGCAGCCAGACCACGATCAAACGTATTTCCCTGACCGGACAAATCGCCGGATAAAGCGATATTGGCAAATGCTTCGATATCATCGCTTCCCATCTTCCCTCCAAAAGGATGACGGCCACTGATTCCGATGCCCCATTCATAAAAATTGCAATAATTGCGCATAGCAATAAAGGCTGATTTCATGTGTTTGCGCGCATCTTCTGTCAGTTCAAAACTTGTACCATTGGTAAATGCAATATATTCTCCTACAGTCGCAAGTACTCCAGTGGTATATCCCGGATAGAAACCGCCATGATGGAAAGTCGTACCGTCTACCTTTATACCACCGATCGTTCCCGGAGTATAACGCAAAGAAGAAGAAAGCCAACGTGACAAGCCGCTCAACGCTTGCGCCTGTTCTCTTGCATCGGGAAACATCATAGCGGAAATAAATTTCGCCATCAATAACGTATGCCAGGAATCCAACAATTCATCACGTGTTGGAGAGCATGGCTGACGAGTTTCTTGCAGAGCCGCCCAAAAACGCAATGTGGAGAGATAAGCATCCCGATGAGGATGTTTATAGATAGCATCACGCATCAGCCAGGCAGTTGTATATATCTTACGTACCTGATAACCATAATGATGATTGGTACCCATACCGCTACCGTATGCAAATCCCTGATCGATAGCATAGTCGAATACGGTAAAGTAGTTTTTCTTTGATGTTTCGTTCTGGTTATAATAAGCATCATAGGCAAAGCCGGAAAGCATCGTTTCAATATCGTTCCATGACATTTCTCCTTTCTTCTTGTCCTGTTCATCAGGAGCAACAATAGGAGTTCCTATAAATCCCGTCCCAGCGATGGATGGACTGATAGCCGCTTTCTCAAATGTTTTATAGGCAGCATTAATAGGCCCTTGCGGTGCCTTTTTCACTTCCAGAAAATCTGTCAAACGTTGTTCGATAGTCTTCAGCTCCTTCTTTTGTTCGCTTGTCAATTTAGAAGGCAGGGGAATATCATACGACTGTTGTTCCCATTTCCACACGAGACACCAATGCCACAGGTCACGATTAGACAGCCCATTATTGGTAGGCAACTGTTGGTCGGGAGTGGTACGAAGATTCATTTTCTTTTCCGGAAAAATCAGACGGTCAAGAAAGATACGTCCCTTCCGTTGCGGGGCAACCAGGCGATAGGCTACAATCTTCTTATCTTTCTTGTCGCCCTGCATATACTCAAAAGAGATCCAGCAAGCCCGCCAACCTGCTGCCTGCAAACGATAAGAGAACCAGTAAGAGACTTCTCCCTCCTTATTCAGAAACTCAAAACGAATAGAATCCTGCTGCGGTTTCTCATTATAAATCCACAAGGTAATGCCGAACTGCTTCTCGTTTCTCGTATTCAACGATAAAGGAGCAATTTGAACATCCAGCGTAGAACCAGGCTGAAAGTCCCATTCCAGACTACTTTCACCCTCCTTGTAAAAAAGAGAAGAGATTTTCACTTCTCCCTTTCCGGAAACTTTAAATGCTTCGGGCACTTCTTCTTCAAATCCGATGAGTTGGGCGAAAGCTGAAGGAATGATTCCCAAAAGGAATAATACTATAAAACAACTGTTTTTCATTACTATTTTCAATTTAAACGCGGATGCGGATTAACACCTATTATTGTCGCAGAGATTTACTCCTAAAATTGGCACTTATTTGCGTTAATCAGCGTTTTATAAATTACTAATCGCTAATAAGGTATCCGATCCGACAGAATCTTTTCCGTATACCAAGGATCATTAATTTCCTTCAACATAGCTCCCATTTCACCGCAAAGTTGTGCCACAATCTCCTTATTTTCTTCCAAAGGCAGGTTATGCAGTTGATATGGATCTTTTACATCATCGAATAAGAGGCTTTTCTTCAATTGCTTCGTATCACGGTCGATATATAACGCCAATGTATATTGAGCCGTCTTGATACCTCTTGAAGAAGGGAAGTAAGTCTGCACCAATCCATTTTCATCTTTATCGCCATCTACATTCTGAATATACAGTGCACCTGTAGGACGAACAATTTCAGCCTTTTCATCGAAGAAAAGAGGAGCGAAATTACGTCCCTGCACTTCCGCCGGAATAGAATCACCCAGTCCGCACAAGCCAAGCACCGTAGGCATAATATCAGGAGCGGAGAGCAATAAATCATCCACCCTCGGCTGAATCTTACCGGGAAAACGAACCAGGAACGGAATATTCATGGATTCAGAATAAGGGGAATTCTTCGGATCATCAGTGCGCTGGCTACACATCGTCTCACCATGATCGGAAGCAAAGATTACGACTGTATTCTTGTCCAATCCCAATTCTTTCAATGTCGTCAAAATCTGTCCGAAAGCACGGTCTACTCCGGTAACGGAAGCGAAATAATAACGTGCAGACTCCGCTTTCTTCATCTTCAAATCGACATTCGGACGAATCAACAGACTATCCAGAGGCTGATCTTTATAAAGATTAAAATCCTGCTCTTCACAGTCATTCAAGGAGCGATACGGGCTGTGAGGAGGATTCATGCCCACCATTATGAAGAAAGGTTTCTTGGTATCACGTACGTTACCGTCATTTTTCAGATAAGAAATGACTTTGCCTGATTCGTGCAAAGGTGACCATTCCTTCGGATCGTGTCTCTTACCATCCGTATCCCAATAATGCGGGTTCTTGTGTTCGTCAAATGTTCCGTAAGAATACCAGTAGTTAAAGCCGTGCCGGCGTTCTTTCGGTGTATAGGCATCCCATGCCGGACGTTTTTCTTCCACATACTGTCCCGGATGTTCGGGATCGTTCGGAGTCGGGAAGTCAGCGTGAAGTTTACCAAAATAAGCACAGTCATAACCTGCTTTGCTGAACACATCGCCGATACATTCCGCATCCTCGCGTAAGGAACTGATCGGACGTGTAGAATTGCAATTCAATGGTACACCGCTTTTGTTCGGATACATACCGGTCAGTAACATTCCACGATGAGGGCTACTCAACGGGCAGTTACTCTGTGCAGACGACAAGACCATAGATTCACGTGCAAAGGCATCCAGATTAGGAGTATGCACGGGGTCTCCTTCAAAATTTACTTTATCCCGGAATCCGTCCTGCCTCCAGAAGCCCATCGCCTGGTTACGGTATTGATCGGGAAATACATAGATTATATTAGGATGCTCCGCTTGTTGGGACGCTTGTTTCGGAGCCTTGCAACCTTGTGCGGCAAAGAGCGTCAAGCCTCCTACAAGAAGGTTTATAGGTTTATTCATGATAGTTTATGATAAATAATTAAAACAGGTTAGTAGTAAATGATAAGAGGGAAATAATAAACAATAAATATTGAATAATAAACAGTAAACATGTTACGTTAGAATCCATAGATTATTCATTGTTCACTGTTTACTGTTCATTATTTTTTTGTATTTCTCATTCCTTATTTCTTTTCCAAGTCTCTTTTACGCATCAGTCCTTCCAGGAAGTAGTAGTCAGCATAATTCAGAGGAACATCGATTTCCTGACCGTGAGGAATACTGCCAACTGAATGCATCAGGATAAAATTTCCATTTGTTCCAACCTTTGCACGATAAGCAGGCGAGCCTAAACTTTCCATAATCTTATCAGCAGTTTCCTTGTAATGATTACCCGGCAGGTAACCATCCAGTTCATAAAGGGCGGAAGCTGTACAAGCAGCAGCAGAAGCATCACGCGGTTCGTTCGGAATATTCGGAGCATCGTAATCCCAGTAAGGAACGAGATCTTCCGGCAAGTTCTTATTATTAAAGATAAAGTTATACACCTTTTGCGCCTGGTCGAGGTATTTCTTATCTTTCGTGTAGCGATAGCAGGTAGTATATCCATAGAGAGCCCAAGCTTGTCCGCGAGCCCAGGCAGATTCGTCTGCATATCCCTGCGCAGTTTGTCTCTTGCGCACTTCGCCTGTCTCCGGATCGTAATCTACCACATGATAGCAGCTGTTGTCCGGACGGAAGTGGTGAGCTATTGTTGTATCGGCATGTTTCACTGCAATATTATAGAAAGTAGAATCTCCTGAAAAGGCTGTTGCTTCAAACAAAAGTTCGAGATTCATCATATTATCAATAATCACCGGGCATTTCCATCCACGTGTTCCCTGCCAGCCTCTATCAGCATCCCATGACTGGATAACGCCAGCATTCGGGCGAAAACGAGTGGAAAGCGACTTAGCCGTTTCAACAATTACATCTTTGTACTCTTTTTTGTTTGCCAGACGATAACCGTTCAGATAGCTGCAACCAATCATGAAACCTACATCATGGTGCCATTTCAGATATTTCACCGAGTCAAGGGCTTCAGTATATTTCTCAGCCAACGGCAACCATTTCTGATCTCCAGTCAGGTTATATGTCAGCCACATACTGCCTGGGAAAAAGCCGGAACACCAGTCATCAATAGGTATATAAGATATACTACCGTCTTTATTGATAGTTCTCGGATTCAAAATTTTACCGGATTTTTCGATAATATCCGTTTGAATCGTGTTTTGTGCAACTGCGTTGTCGATGTTGTCCTGAATAAAGTCTACTTCAACCTTTTTTTGTCCACCGCAACTCGTTAAGATCAAAAGGGAAACTCCTAATGCGCTAAGAATTGTTTTCATAATACATGGATTATTTGTTAAGTGATTAATTTTCTTAATGGCAAAAGTAGTGCATTTAAATAGAATTGACCGACCCAAATAATCCAAATGAGGAACTATTTTGGTACATTTTACTGAAAAAATTATTTGCACAAGCATTTCCAAAGACTTTCCAGCTCAGTTTGGCCGTCTTAACACAACTGGCCCAACAAATTAGTCAGCACAGTATTTATTATCTCAAAACTCATTCATTAAATTCATTTCTATTCATTGTTATTAAAGATATAAAACTATATTCTACCGCTATAAAACCAGTGTAAACTCGAAGTTTAAATGACAACAACACCTTATTTCAAGTACATTACAGATAGCTTCTTTCACGCCAAAAGGCAATACTTAACCTTTTTTAATCCTATAAGAAGCCAATAAGACATCGTTTATAGGAAATTAGTGTATATTTGCAGAGCATAACTATAAAACGCATGTTCAATAAAAACAATTACACCAACAATTTCAACCAATTTTTCATTGACTATCAACGCCGCTTCATTCATTTTGCCTCTACGTACGTGCATGATGAAGCCGTGGCCGAGGACTTTGTCATTGAATCAATTATGTATTATTGGGAAAACAAGGAACGACTGCCTTCAGACATAAACATACCAGCTTATGTTTTGACTGTCTTGAAGCATAAATGTATAGATTATCTTCGAAATCAACAGGTTCGTCAAATGGCTTCCGATAAAATCTTTCAAATCTACTCTTGGGAGTTATCTAATAGAATCGCAACTCTAGAAGAACTTGAACCTAATGAAATTTTCACAGCTGAGATTCAAGAAATCGTAAATAGAACCTTAGAAACTTTACCGGAGCAAACCAGACGTATTTTTGCCATGAGTCGATACGAAAACAAATCCCACAAAGAAATAGCAGACCTATTGAACATGACAACAAAAGGCGTCGAATATCATATAAACAAAGCCACAAAAGTTCTACGAATAGCTTTAAAAGACTATTTGCCAACAACGCTACTTCTTTTTTTCTTAAACTAGAAAACCGCTACAACTCCAATCATACTTTTTCACTTCCCATGTATCCTATATTCTAGAACCAAAACCTTTTGATCAATAAAAGCACAAAAACGTAAGTATGATATGACAAACATCCACATGGTTTCCTCTCCGCACGAAAAAGGTGCTGCAAGCCGGAATGAAAGAAAAAACACAAATACTTAAAAGAAGAATCTAAAAAAAACACTTTCTTACTAGGGATAAACTTACTCTGTTCGTTATTACTATAAATACATCAAAAAATAAAGTATTTATGAATAAGACCTTACTCTATTATTTTCGCAATGAAAGAGCCACCATATATGCGAACATGAAAAATGGAAAACACAGCTATTTATATTCGCAAAAGTGAAGAGCGTTCTTACTCAACCTATATAATTTGTATTTATAAACACTTTTATTCATCTAATCAAATTTATTATGAAAACGACTTCAGCATTCATGGCTGTTTGTACAGCCTTACTTATGTTCAGCTGCTCCGGTGATGATGAAAATTCGCAATCAACACCTCTCCAACTGAAAACAACAACCAGTTCTCCCGCAAAAGGAGAAATAGGAACTAAGATAACCATTATCGGTGAAAATTTTACAGATCAAGCCAAAGTATATTTAAAAAATGCCAAAGCTACTATTACATCGGTAACAGCTACCCAACTACAGGTAATTGCCCCGGCAAATGAAGCAGGAGAATGTATTATAGAAGTAATGGTAGGTGCCCAAAAGACAGAGAACTTAAGATTTACTTACGTAGACTACACTCCTGTTGTTAGCTCCATCAGCCCAAGCTCCGGAACAGAAAACACGGAAATTACTATCATCGGCGAGAACTTCAGTACCACCCCCGAAGAAAACATTGTAAAAATAGGAGATGCAATAGCAACTGTTAAATATGCCACAGAGACCGAATTGAAAATTATCGCACCTCAAAACGAAATAGGAACTTATGCAGTAACCGTCTCTGTAGGTGTAAAAACAGGCAAAAATCCGGCTCTTTTCACATACGAAGATACAAGAGAGAGGATTTACGAATGTACACAAAATTTCATCACTGTACCAAGTGATATTAATACCCAGGATTTAAAAAGCGTTACATTCTTAAAAGATGGCAGATTAGCTTACAGTACTAACGGTGGTAGTGCTACAGAGGCTTGGGCAATAGATTTAAGAACAATGGAACGAGAAAAAATCGTCCCCAATGGCACAGGAACTGTTCTGCTGAAAATCACCACTAATCCTACTAATGGAAAACTTTACCTCGCATATAAAGGAGAAGATAAAATTAGCGTATGGGATCCTAATACAAAACAAGTTTCCGATTTGTTAACTCGCAACGGGTTGGACAACCTTATGGATGTAAAATTTGACCAACACAACAATATGTATGCGGTTTGCCGTAATTCCGGAACGATCCAAAAATATCCATCAGGAAATTATAACAGCAGTTCAAGGTTGGAATTTGTTAAAATTACCGGCCGTCAAATACAAGCCATAGCTTTTGATGCTGCTGGTAACTTGATAGCAGCAGCAACAGACGGATCAAATGCCGGCTATATTTATAAAGTAGACTCTAGCGGCGCTTATACATTGATTGCAGGTGGAGGTAACAAAGTTATAACGGAGGATATAACAGAAGATCCTAAAGCGGCCAAATTGGAAAAAGCAGAGGGGCTAATGGTAGATAAGGATGGCTACATCTGGTTCAGTGACGGTAATAGTGGCACCCGTAAAACCAAGATCCTAAAACCTGGAAAGAATGGTTATCAGGACGCCACAATCATCCTCGTTTGTAAAGCCGAAAATGGTTGGAAAGATTCAGGCACCACTAGTCCGGTTGACTTTGTACAAGATACAGATGGAACCATATACATAGCAGACGGTCCTAACAAAGCTATACACAAAGTTACCATCGGCTACAAATAACATGTATCAAATTCACCCAAATTAATTAACGACTCAAATAACCTGCACACACAGCTTCTATAACCTGTGTGTGCGGCTAAACTTAAAAAATTGTACAATTGCAAAAAATGAGTTTTCCACTAGGGATAAACCCTCTTTGTTCGCTATCATTATAAAAAACACCTATGGACAAAAATTCATTATACCGATTTTTCGAGGGACAAGCATCTATTGAAGAAATGAAAGCAGTGAAAGAGTGGGCTGAAAGTTCAGAAGAACATAGCAAACAGTTTCACCGAGAGCGCAAGTTATTCAATGCAATGATTCTTATAGGAAACCCTAAATGGACAGCAATAAATACAACAAAAAGAAACAGATATTTCATCAGGGAATTCTTAAAGATTGCTTCTGTGATAATCATTGCGGTAAGTATTACAGCTACTATCTTTTCAATAACGAATGAGCATCATAAGCATGTTGACATAGCTATGCAAACAATAATAGTCCCCGCCGGACAACGCGTAAATATTGAATTGCCCGATGGATCAAATGTTTGGCTAAATGCAGGAACACAAATGCAATATCCTGTTTCATTCATGGAAGATAAACGTGAAATAATATTAGACGGAGAAGCCTATTTTGATGTTGCCCGTAACGAAAAGTGCCCGTTCATAGTACATACTCATGCAATGGACATAGAAGTATTGGGCACAAAATTTAATGTAGAGGCTTATGCTAAACAACAAAACTTCGAAGCTTCTTTAATACAAGGAAAAATAAAAATCAAATCACCTTCCGACAATAATATTTCACAAGTTTTATTACCTGACTATAAGAGCACCCTAAAAAATGGCAAATTAGTGATAAGCAAAATTGAAGATTATAATATATATCGCTGGAAAGAAGGATTGTATTGCTTCAAAAACAAATCGTTCATAGAAATAATAAAAGACTTGGAGAAATATTATAACCTGAAAATTATAGTAGACAAGCCTAGCATTACCAACATAATATTAACAGGAAAATTCAGAATCTCTGACGGCTTGGATTACGCCCTTCGGATATTACAAAAGGATGTACCTTTTATTTATGACAAACATACAACAGATGACATCATTTATATAAAATAATAAGAATATTAACTCAATAACACGGGAGAAACAAGCCTATGAAATGATACTAATTGAAAAACAAAAGAGCTGACAGATATTTGCCCTATCTATCAACTCCTGCCTAACACAATTTTTATAAAATCGTATTAATAAATCAGTTACAAATATATGAAAAATATTTCTTTATTGGATTTTTACTGCAAAAAAAATCCAAATTCAAAACAATTATTTAGAATTATGCGAACATCTATATTCCTTTTGTTATTCTGCTCATTTAGCTTAATGGCAAAGAATGCAAATTCTCAAAATGCCAAAGTTACAATTAATAAGCAAGATGTCAGACTGGAATCTATATTGAGTGAAATTGAATCTCAAACCAATTACTTATTCATCTATAAAAAAAATGTAGATGTAAATTTGCACAAAAGCATCAGCGTGAAGGCCAGACCCGTTTCTGAAGTATTGTCCATATTACTACATGAATCTCCTATTATTTATAAAATAGAAGGAAACCATATAATACTCACTAAAAAAGAAATTACCCAAACCCCGACAATAAAGAAAATCACCGGAGTGGTAACAGATAGAGCCGGGGAGCCTTTGATCGGAGTTACAATAACAGTAAAGGGTATATCACAGGGATCAATAACTGATATAAACGGGAAGTTTTCATTATCAGCCGACATTGGTGATGTTCTTCAATTCAGTTATATAGGATACATTCCACAAACAATAAAATTAAAGAACTTGAATAGCTTAAAAGTCTTTTTAGTGGAAGATGTTAAGACCTTAGACGAAGTAGTGGTGGTTGGTTATGGCTCTCAGAAACGAACTAATCTAACAGGAGCAATTTCGACCGTTACATCTCAAGAGCTTGTAGACAGACCGGCCAGTAGCGTTACACATATGCTACAAGGACGTGTACCCGGTCTCAATATCACCACTTCTTCCGGTGTACCGGGTAATACTGCAAGCTTTAATATCCGTGGTACGAACTCAATCAACGGAGGCTCACCATTGGTGTTAGTCGATGGAGTTGAAGGGGACCTTGACCGTGTAAACCCTAATGATATAGAATCAATTTCAGTTATAAAAGACGCCTCCGCCGCTGCTATTTATGGTGGACGTGCTTCATTCGGAGTTATTTTAGTCACAACAAAATCCGGTTCTTCTGATGGGAAAGTACAAATTAGCTATAGTGGGCGTGTTGGTTGGACAGAACCCACTACATCTACGGATTACGAAAACCGTGGTTATTACCATGTTTCTTTGGTTGACCAGTTTTACATTCCCAATAACGGGCGTCGCTATACCTCGTATACAGAAGAAGACATGAAAGAGTTATGGGAAAGAAGAAACGACAAGACAGAAGATCCTGCCCGCCCTTGGACCGTATTGGATAAGAGAAACGGACAGAATGTATACTTATACTACGCCAATACGGATTGGTGGCAATACTTGTTCAAAGACAAGAAACCATTGCAAAGCCACAATATTTCCATATCCGGAGGAACAAACAAATTGAAATTTTACCTTTCGGCAGGTTATAATAGTGAAGAAGGAATGTATCGAAGAAATACTGACAAATTCAGAAGAATAAATTTCCATTCAAGGATTTCCGCAGATATTACTGATTGGCTTAACATTAGTAACAATACTGAATTTTTCAATTCTAATTATACTTATCCTGGATTGGGAGGTATAAATTCGAACATATCTCAAGCCCAGAACCATGGTTTGGCAAGTTTCCCTACCCAAAATCCTGACGGGACAAGCCTTTATACTACTTCACTGACCGACTATGCCATTATGGACGGTTTATTAGTCATATTAGACAGCGAAGGGTTCAGAAATAAAACTCGTAAAGATAACTTCAAGACCACTACAGAACTTACATTAAAACCATTGAAAGGGTTGGAGATAAAAGCTAACTTGACATACATGCTCTATAACCAATACGACATACGCCGGCAATCTAATGGAACATATTCCAAATATCCGGGAGAAACATCCATACTTAATACCGGTAATTTCCAAAATCAAATGTTTGAGCAATTTGCCCCCAATGAATATTGGGCAACGAATGTATTTGCCACATACCAAGGTTCTGTATCCAACAAACATAATTATAAAGTTACAGGTGGTTTTAATTATGAAACTCGTTACAACAAGACTGTTCGTGGCACAGGATATAATCTTCTTTCCGATGTTTTGGATGATTTTAACCTGATAGGAGTAGATCCTGCCACAAACCAAAAACGGATGGAAGTGACAGGAGGGCAAAATGAATATAAACTTGCAGGTTTTTTCGGACGTATAAACTATGACTACAAAGGGATATATTTACTTGAACTAAGCGGACGTTATGATGGTACCTCTCGTTTTGCTTCTGGTCATCGCTGGGGATTCTTTCCTTCTATGTCTGTTGGTTGGAGAGTCTCGGAAGAAAAGTTTTTCAGCAATATGAAAGACTGGTGTAACAATTTAAAGTTCAGATACTCTTTTGGTAGTTTAGGAAACCAACAAGTTGGCTATTATGACTATATCCGTACTATCAGTATAGGAACTACCGGATATTTATTCGGAGGTGCGAGACCATCTTACGCAGATATTTCCGCTCCCTCTGCCGACAATCTGACATGGGAGACTGTACAACAACATAATGCTGGTGTGGATATGACATTTTTGGACAACAGATTAACTTTCACCGGAGAATATTATATTCGGGATACAAAGGATATGCTTACCGCCGGCATCACATTACCCGCCGTATATGGCACTTCCGCTCCTAAAATGAACAGTGCAGATATGCGTACAAAGGGCTATGAACTCTCTGTTGCTTGGCGAGATCAGTTTAAGTTAGGCAACAAACCTTTCTCTTATCAACTGAGTTTTACATTCAGTGATTACATCAGTGAAATCACCAAATTCGACAACCCCGACAAACTATTAGCTAAGACTTATTATGAAGGAATGCGGATTGGTGAAATATGGGGATATCGCGTCGATGGCTTCTTTGCGACCGATGAAGAAGCTAAGAACTATGAAGTAGATCAAAGATCTGTAAACACCACTATCAATAGTTCATCGGGTGAATACCGGGGAGTACGTGCCGGCGATTTAAAATACCGGGATTTGGATGGTAACAAAACTATAAGTATCGGTGAAAACAGAGTCGGAAGCTCCGGTGACCGCGAAATTTTAGGAAATAGTTCTCCACGCTATCAATATGGCACTAACTTGGCTTTCCAATGGTATGGATTTGATTTTAATATATTCTTCCAAGGTATCGGCCACATAGATTGGTATCCAGGAAGAGAAGCCCAAGCATTTTGGGGATATTACAACCGCCCCTACGGAACATTTATTCCGAAAGATTTTCAAAAATTATGTTGGTCAGAAGATAATCCCAACGCTTACTTCCCCAGACCTAGAACAGCTGTTGCCCTTACAGAAAATTCGGAACTTTCAACAGTGAATGACCGCTATCTTCAAAATATTGGTTATTGTCGATTAAAAAACCTGACAATCGGTTATTCACTTCCTAAGTTTCTGACTAACAAAATAGGCCTTGACTTAGTCCGTCTTTATTTTTCCGGAGAAAATCTTGCTTATTGGTCACCGATAAAAACCGACTATGTCGACCCGGAACAAGCCAGACAAGGCGGAACTTTGAAGGTCTATCCTTGGCAAAAAAGTTTCACATTTGGTGTTAATATTAACTTCTAATTAATTTTGACTATATGAAAAATAACATATTCTTACTCATCGCAGCTTCAATATTTATACTGAGCTTTAGTTCATGTGATGATTTACTTGATGTAACGCCGAAAGACAAAATCACTCCAGAAACGTTCTTTTCTACCGAAGCTGATTTGCAGGCTTTTAGCACAAATTTCTACAATTCTCTCCCCAAAGACAGAGATCTTTATAAAGATGATGCCGATAATATAACTCATAGTACTCCCAATAGCGCGGCAACAGACTCCCGTACAGTTCCAGCTTCAGGAGGAGGCTGGGAATGGGGATACTTACGGCGTTTCAACACTCTATTGCAATACTCTGTCAATTGTAAGGATAAAACGGTCAGGACACGTTATCAAGCATTAACCCGTTTTTTCAGAGCATATTTTTATTTCGAAATGGTAAAAAGATTTGGGGATGTCCCATGGTATGACACAGAATTATTCGTTTCTGAAACAGACCAATTAAACAAACCGAGAGACTCTCGAGAATTGGTCATGAAAAAGATATTGGAAGATCTCGATTTTGCCATCACCAATCTTTCTACAACGCCTTCTGTTTATACAGTAACAAAGTGGACAGCATTGTCTCTTAAATCCAGAGTTTGCCTTTTTGAAGGCACATTCAGAAAGTACCACAATTTAAATCTTAGCACTAATGCCGATTTTTTCTTGCAAGAATCTATAACAGCCTCTAGAGAATTAATGAAGGAAAGCAATTATACCTTATATACAGAAGGTGGAACGAACCAGGCATACCGGAAACTCTTTACTTCACAAAATGCTCCAACAACGGAAGTAATTATGGCAAGAAATTATAATTTAACGTATGATATATACAATACAGTTGGTACATATCACACAAGCGTAGGTGAAGGACGTCCTGGAGTGACTAGAAAAATTATAGCTAGTTATCTGATGAATGATGGTTCCCGGTTTACAGACAATCCCAATTGGGAAACTATGACTTTTGTAGATGAATGCAAAAATCGTGATCCACGTCTTGCACAGTCTATTTGTACCCCAAGTTATCAGCCCATAGTATCAAACAGAAAAAATATTCCAGACCTTAATGCTTGCGTGACCGGATATCAGTTAATTAAATATGAAGATGAAGCAGTAGGAGGAAAAAGTGATATTGATCTCTTCTATTTTAGACTTGCAGAAGTTTACCTTAACTATGCAGAAGCTTTAGCTGAAATCAACCAATTAACTCAAGACGATTTGGATATTTCTATTAATAAATTGCGCGACCGTGTAGGAATGCCCCATCTCATCATGAAAACAGCCAATGCAAATCCAGACCCCTATTTATTAGCAAACACTACCGGCTACCCGAATGTCTCCGGCGCTAATCAAGGGGTAATCTTGGAAATTCGTCGTGAAAGAACAATCGAATTGCTTTCTGAACATTTTCGTTATGATGACATCCTGCGCTGGAAAGCCGGGCAAAACATGAAACAAGCCATATTGGGTATGTATTTTCCATCTCCCGGCGAATATGACCTTAACGGTGACGGACAAAACGATATTTGTCTTTATACAGACACAAAGCCTGGTAATGCACAAGGTATAACATACTTAAAGATAGATTCCGACATTAAACTTTCTGATGGAAATAAAGGTTATCTATCTCCTCATAAAGGCCTCACGCTTTTCTGGAATGAACAACGTGATTATTTTTACCCAATACCCTCTAATGAACGTCTCATCACAAATGGTGCACTTACGCAAAATCCGGGCTGGGATGACGGCTTAAATTTTTAGTCGAAAATATTCAATAGGAAATCAAGTGGGGCTATTGCAAGGATGCAAGTTTTAACTCTCTATTTATGCAATAACTCCGCTTTTTCACCTGAATTCATTTTCAAACTTACCATCTCACTAATATATGGAATTATAAAATACTAATAATTAAAACAAGACCTATGAACTCTAAAAGAAATTTCATTTACAACTTCTTTCTTCTTTCATTTTTTTTTATTGGTTGCTCCAATTCAACAATAGAAGATGAACCAGAAATGCCTCCATTTAACAATGAAACGCCATCCAACTCTCTTTGCGTAGCCCAATTCAATATTCGCTATGACACACCTGAAGATGGACAATACGTTTGGGCAAACCGAAAGACAATGGCAAAAGAAATCATCACATCACATGATTTTGATATCTTTGGCGTTAATGAGTGTCTTTTAAACCAACTGAATGATCTGTTAGAATTAAAACAGTATGAATACATAGGTACAGGTCGTGACGATGGAAAAGAAGCTGGAGAGTTCTGCCCTATTCTTTACAAAAAAGAAAGAGTGGAATTATTATATCATGGACAATTTTGGTATTCAGAAACTCCGGACAAGCCGTCTAAAAGTTGGAACTCTTTTTGCAACCGAATCTGCACATGGGGTAAATTCAAAGATAAAAAGACGGACAAAGATTTTTTCTTCTTCTCATCGCATTTTGATCATGTCAGCAATGAAGCACGCGTCAACTCCGCAAAGTTACTTGTTCAGAAAGTACAAGAAATAGCAGGAGATCTGCCTTACTTTTGTACCGGTGATTTAAACTGTGACCCAGATGAAGAACCTATTTCCTTTATTCTAAATTCCGGACTATTCAAAGATTCTTATAGCATATCAGAGACTACCCCGAAAGGTCCTGCAGGCACTTTGCATTATTGGAATTTCGATTTCAACCCAGAACATCGAATCGACTATATTTTAGTGGAAAAAAGCATTAAAGTTCTCTCCTTTGAAACCATTACGGATGATGCGCGTCAAGGACGATTTTCTTCCGATCATTATCCTATTATGATAAAAGCAGAATTATAATGAGGACAAATTAACGTGAGCCTGACATAGTGAGTGCCCATAGACTAGCAAACGTCTGCATACCAAGAAGGGGCCTCACTTCTGTTTACACATTCGATTGCCGACAGCTGTTAATAGTTAAAAACAGTTGCCAGTATAGTTTTTGTCAAATTTGCACACAAAAATATTATCATAACACAATACATATGACAAATGAATTTGCAGAAAACAATTAATACTCAAAAATATATGAACTATAAAAAATGGATTATCGGATTATGTATACTCAATATACTACCAGCTCTCTCTCAAGAATATAACATAGAAAATATTCATATTGATGGCTATATCGGCAATCGCATTAACACCTGCATAGAACATCGAGTAAAATCCCAAAATACAGACCACCTAATCGAGCCTTTCAAGCATCGAAACGAGGATCATCTCTGGCAATCTGAATTTTTCGGAAAATGGCTACTCGGGGCAATAGCTTCATACCAATATACAAAGGATAAAGAATTGTATAATTTGATAACAAACAGCGTAGAAAAGCTCATGAATACCCAAACAAGTGATGGATATATAGGAAATTACAAACGAGAAGCACAACTGACCAATTGGGATATTTGGGGAAGAAAATACACTTCGCTCTCCTTGCTTTCTTATTATAGGCTCACCGGCGATAAAAAAGCCTTGAATGCAGTTGAACGACTGATAAACCATCTCATGGAACAACTACAAATACATAATATTAATATTGCTGCAACCGGTTATTATTTAGGCATGGCCAGTTGCTCCATTTTGGAGCCTGTGGTTTATTTATACGATATTACCAGAAATCCCCGATATTTATCTTTTGCCAAAAGCATTGTTTCTTCTATCGAACGGGAAGGGAGTTCTCAACTGATAACTAAAACATTGAAAAACATTCCTGTTTCTGAGCGTTCCGCTTTTCCAAAATCTTGGTGGTCATTCGAAAATGGTCAGAAAGCTTATGAAATGATGTCATGTTATGAAGGGCTGATAGAACTTGGCACCATAGTAAATGATCCTTTTTACATAAGAATTGCAGAGAAAGCAGTAAACAATATCCAAGAAGATGAGATTAATATAGCAGGTTCAGGAGCCGCTTTTGAATGCTGGTATAAAGGAAAAGAGAAACAAACATTGCCTACATACCATACCATGGAAACTTGCGTCACATTTACTTACATGCAACTATGTCATCGCCTACTATGCAAAACCGGCAACTCGTTTTATGCAGAAGAATTTGAACACACCATGTACAACGCTTTGATGGCAACCATGAAAAATGACGGCAGTCAAATCTCTAAATACAGCCCATTGGAAGGTCGAAGACAACCCGGCGAAGAGCAATGTGGTATGCATATAAATTGTTGTAACGCCAATGGACCAAGAGGGTTTGCTCTAATACCCAAAACGGCTTGTACAATAAAAGACAACCACATTTATCTCAACCTCTATTTACCTTTACAGGCTACTATTTCACTAAATAAAAAAAATAAAGTTCATTTAAATGTAGAGAGCGATTATCCTATACATGGTAAGGTAAATGTAAACATAGGAGTACAAAAAAAGGAGAAATTCACGCTTGCGTTACGTATACCGACTCAAATAGAAAAGATGAAAGCCTATATAAATGGAGAGGAGCAGGAAATAACGCATAAAGGAGGCTACCTATACATAGAACGTATCTGGGAAAATGCGGATAAGGTGACACTTGATTTCAAGATAGAAACCAAAGTCGTAAAACTAAATAATTCTCAAGCCATAGTACGCGGTCCTTTACTTTTCGCACGAGACAGCCGTTTCAACGATGGTGATATAGACGAATGTGCAACCATTAAGTGCAACAATCAAGGTGTAATACAAGCGAAAATTAAAAAGAACAAAACAGGAACCTTCCCTTGGATCACACTTACAGTTCCTGCCGTATTGGGTACGGATTTAGAAAACGTAGAAAACAAGACTCCCAAACTTATCAATTTTTGCGACTTTTCTTCTTCTGGCAATGATTGGAATCCCAATGGGCGTTACAGGGTATGGATACCACAAACATTCCATGCCATGTCCGAACCTTATAAAAAGTACTAAATATGATAGCCTGGCTTGAAGGAGAACCAGCCATTACGGAATATTAATCGTGTTATAACAATGAAAAAATACAATAAAATAAAAAAGATACTATTTGCAGCTATTTGTGGAGGGTTGTTTATCGCCTGCCAACAACCGCATAACGTCAATGACCCGCTACAGGTCCTCTGTTTAGGAAACTCTATTACAAAACATCCGATAAAAGAAGATATCGAATGGTTTTCCGATTGGGGTATGGCTGCTTCCAATATAGAATATGACTATTGCCATCAATTGGAAAAGATGCTTTGTAAGTATCATCCGAACTCAACTGTCACCCCCTTAAACATTGCATCTTGGGAGCGTAATCTATCATGCGATATTGACTCCCTAATTGGATCTTATTGCAAAAACAAAGATATCATTATTATACGTTTAGGTGAAAATGTACAAGATGTTACCACTTTTCCAGATGCAATTTCACGACTTGTGAAATATTGTCAGAGCAAAGCAAAGCGTGTTATTATTACCGGTTGTTTCTGGAAAAACGACAGTAAAGAACGGAGCATCATTCATGCCGCACGAACCAACGATCTTACTTACGTGCCACTCTATTGGATAGATAATCTATATAATGTCCGCCCACAAATAGGCGATACACTTTATGACATAAATAAGAAGCCATATGTAATCACTCAAGATTTTATCATAACGCATCCCAATGATGAAGGAATGCAAATGATTGCAGAGACTATTTGGGGAGTAATACGTTAATTTAACACACCCCTCTACATTTTATGTGATTCATGTTTCTTACAGAAAAAGCACTTCTTCTTTCTGCGAGAAACTTAGAATTTCAAACATACTTTTAACGATTATAATAATATGAAACATTTTAACAATACCCCTATAGTAACAATACTCTTGTTTTCTTATATCCTATCCTTATATTCAATAAAGACACACGCATCTGCTTTGACTTCCGAACACGAAATCTACAAGGGATTTATTAATCCACCACAAGAAGCAAAACCAAGAGTATGGTGGCATTGGATGGACGGTAATATTACGGAAGAAGGAATCTATAAAGACTTATTATGGATGAATAGGATCGGAATAGGAGGATTTCATCAATTTGACGCTTCCTTGTATACCAAACCGATTGTCAAAGAACGGCTTGTATACATGACTCCCAAATGGAAAAAAGCCTTCCGCTATGCCATCCATCTAGCAGACTCTTTAAATATGGAAGTCGGTATAGCCAGTGCTCCAGGATGGAGCTCAACAGGAGGTCCTTGGGTAAATCCTAAAAATGCTATGAAAAAACTAGTGTGGCGAACATTCACGGTAGAAGGTCAAAAAATGTTTTCCGGGAAACTACCAAGCCCATATACCACGACAGGGGAATTTCAAAATATCCCCATACGAAACATGAACAACTATACCGAATATTACGAAGATATTGCCACTATTGCCGTACGATTGCCAAGTGAAGAATTATCGTTAAATGAGTTAGATGCTGAAATAACTTCAAGTGGCGGTAATTTCTCACTACATAAACTTACAGACGGAGATTTTACAAATGCCGAGCTTCTACCGTTCAACCCATTTGATAAATATGGTTGGATAGAATATTCTTTTCCCAAACCGCAAACGATAAGAGCTTTATCTTTTGTCAGTGGCCGTTTGCGTACAGAATGGCGTTCAGAATCTCCTCAAACAGTAAATTTTCTACAATGTAGTGACAATGGGGTTGATTATCGGATGGTTTGCGGAATTCCGGATGGAGGTAATGCTCAGCAAACCATATCTATTCCGGAAACAACAGCACGTTATTTCCGGGTACTTGTTCCTAATCCTACAAACAATGCTCCGGGTACTCAAATACCAGAATTTGTATTACACCCGACTGTAAAGATAAATCACACAGAAGAGAAAGCGGGGTTTTCTTCTCCGCACGACCTGATGAACTATCCAACACCGGAAACAAATACTCCCATTGATAAAAAAAATGTTATTATATTAACGGACAAGCTCGACTCGAACGGCATTTTAAAATGGAATGTCCCAGAAGGGAAGTGGCGCATTTACCGTTTCGGCTATTCACTTACAGGTAAACGCAATCATCCTGCCCCAGCCGAGGCTACCGGTTTAGAAGTGGATAAACTTGATCCGGAAAGTTGGCTTTCATATTTTCGCACTTATATGGATATGTATAAAGAAGCTGCCGGCGGTTTTATGGGAAAACGCGGAATCCAATATATTATAACGGATAGTTACGAAGCGCATTGGCAGACTTGGACCCCATCGTTACCTAGCTTCTTTAAGCATAAATATGGATATGATTTATTACCTTGGTTGCCTGTTTTAACCGGCGAAATCATAGAAAACACAAGTGAAAGCGAGTGTTTTCTTCGCGATTGGCGCCTGGCTATCGCAGAATTGTATCGTAAAAATTATGACCGCATAAATTCTATTGTAAAAGAATATGGTTTAAAAGGACGATATACAGAAGCTCACGAAAACGGAAGAGTATATGTAGGTGATGGAATGGAAATAAAAAGAACGGCAACATTCCCCATGGCAGCACTTTGGATGCCTAATTCCGGTGCCTGTTCATCACAACAGATGGGACAAGCGGATATTAGAGAAAGCGCTTCAGTCGCCCATATCTATGGACAAAACATTGTAGCAGCTGAATTTGGCTCTGCTATAGCCCACCATGCATATGCATGTTGTCCGGAAAACATTAAGCCTATCGCAGATAAAGCTTTAGCAAACGGATTAAATCGTTTTGTTATTCATGAGACATCGCACCAGCCTGTGGATGATAAAATACCGGGACTTGGATTAATACAATACGGGCAATGGTTTAACCGCCATGAAACCTGGGCTGAACAAGCAAAAGTATGGATAGATTATCTTGCGCGCAGTAGTTATATGCTTCAACAAGGTAATAATGTGGCAGACATTTTATACTATTACGGAGAAGATAATTGTATTACAGGTTTATATGCACATACTCTTCCGGACATACCTGCAGGATATGAATACGACTTTATTGACCCATATGGATTTGTGCATGATATCAAGATGGACAAGAAGTGCTTGTTAGCTCCTTCCGGACGAAAATATTCTATTTTAATATTAGGAGAGAATACCAAAGTAATGTCACTCAAAGTATTGAAAAAAATAGCATCTTTGGTAGAAGAAGGTGTTGCTGTTTTAGGCAGAGAACCTATTTTTCGCGGAAGCAATTTGGATAATGCTGATGAATTTAAAGCGTTAGTAACTTCCATCTGGCATACCAACCGAAAAAACGTCTATACCGATACTCCTATAGAAGAAATCCTGGAATCAACAGGTGTGCAACCGGACTTTATATACCGCAATAATAAACATATAACTTTAAAATACAGACACCGCTTGCTTGATCATGGTCATATTTATTGGGTCAGTAATCCTTCTGATAAAGAGTTATATACGGAAGTTTCTTTTCGGGTATCTGGATTGAAACCTGAAATTTGGCATCCTGAAACCGGACTTTCAGAGGATGTTTCTTATGAGATGACGGACGGACGGACTATTGTTAAATTCTCAATGGTACAAAATGATGCTGTATTCGTTGTATTTATAAAACCCACTAAACGTATAAAACAAGAGATTCCTTTACCTCACAAAAAAGAATTAACTACAATTGATTCTAACTGGACTGTAAAATTTCAACCTAAAATAGGAAATTCCGAATCTCTTTTAATGGATAGTTTAGTTTCCTTCACCGACTACTCATCTCCTTCCATCCGATACTTCTCTGGAACTGCTACTTATACTAACTCTTTTATTATCAAACCGGAGAATTATAAAAAATCGGATAAGCTATTACTTGATATGGGATCAGTTAAAAATATTGCAGAGGTTTATGTGAATGGAAAAATATGCGGCACATTTTGGAAAGCTCCTTTTATTGTTGATATAACCGCTGCAATCAATCCTGGAGAAAATACTCTGGAAATAAAAGTCACCAACCTTTGGAGAAATGGACTAATAGGTGATCAACAAAAAGGTGTAACTCCCCAATATTATACATCCTACCATTTTTTCAAATCTGATTCGGCATTACTACCTTCTGGATTATTAGGGCCTATAAGATTAATAAAATATTGACACATCTCATTCTTTAAGAAAGTATCTGAAAATGAAGTGACCCCTAAAAGTTAGACAAAAAATTTTAGGAGTCACTTCATTTTCAGATACCCTCTTCTCAATTATATAATATTGCAAACAGTATCTATAATTCGAGTTATTACAGATGAGTTTTTTGTTCAGCCAAATAGCTAATCCGGCTTCTTACTTTAAACTTTCACAAATTTCCGTATTTGCCCTCTTCAATTTCTGTTCATCCAGTTTTATTACTTTGCGGTCGTATGTCATCAATCCGTTCACTTCGATCTCAACATCTGTAGTCTGTGTATAAACAGCAGCCGAGAATCCGCGTGCAATCATATCCTTCAGCATATTAGCATATTTCAGATACTCATCGGTAGCTTCTTTGGAAGTACTAAACTGAACATATCCCCAATTACGATTCGGCTCCCAAAGATGCTCCTTCAGCACTAAACCAATTCCTCCATACTCTCCGAGTACAGTTGCACGCTGTGCGTCATATAAATACATCTCCGGACCGGGATAATTATGCAAATCGAGCATATCACCACAGGTATAATGATTACCTCCACTGGCAGGATTCACTAAACGGGAAGGATCATATTGCTTTGTCCATTCTGCTATTTCAAGGGTTTTAAACTGCCCCCAAGCCTCATTGAAAGGTACCCATGTGCCAATACAAGGATAAGAGTAAAGGCAGTCGATAATTTCTTTCCATTCTTTACGATAAATAGCCTCTGATTCAGCAGACCGTTTGAATTCTGTTCCCTCAAAATACTTCCGATTCTGCCACTCGGGATTCTTATCGCCACTCGGCATATCCTGCCACACAATAACCCCTAAACGATCACAATGCGTATACCAACGGGCAGGTTCTACTTTTATATGTTTGCGAATCATATTATATCCAAAATCTTTTGTCTTTTGAATATCATATACTAAGGCCTCATCCGAAGGTGCCGTATACAAGCCATCCGGCCACCAGCCCTGATCTAAAAGACCAAATTGAAACAAGTCCTTATTATTCAATTGTAGACGTACAATTCCATTTTTATCGCGTTTCGTTGAATATTTACGCATGGCAGTATAGCTCTTAACCTTATCGATCAACTTATTTTCTGAATACAGACAAATTTCCATATCATATAAAAACGGAGAATCCGGTGACCACCACTTTACATCAGACGGCATAGCAATTTCAACCGGAATACCATTTACGGAACTTCCTACAGCCACCAACTGCTTTCCTTCTAATACCTTCACCTCCAATTTATCTGAAAGCATCTGATGATCTGTCATAACCTCTACTGTCAACTTATTCCTGTCAATATCAGGAGTCGTTTTGATATTGCCAATCGACCGGATTGGCACAGGTTCTAGCCAAACTGTTTGCCAAATACCACTGACAGGAGTATACCAGATACCTCCCGGCTTACTAACCTGTTTTCCTCTAGGTTGAGGACCTTTATCAGTCGGGTCCCACACTTTCACGATCAATTCATTTTCCCCATTCAGCAAGGCAGGCGTGATATCAAAAGAAAAAGGAGTAAATCCTCCTGTATGTTGTCCCACCTTTACCTTATTTACCCAAACATCCGCTTTCCAGTCAACAGCCCCAAAATGCAATAAGATCCTATGTCCTTTCCATTTGGAGGGAACCGAGAATTGACGCTGATACCAAAGTTCATTCTTCTCCCCAAGACTTTTCCCCACTCCGGACAAGCTTGATTCTACAGCAAAAGGAACTAAAATCCGACCATCATAACTTTGTGGCATAGCTTGACCTACCGGAGAAATAGCATAATTCCACAATCCGTTCAGATTTATCCAGTCAGCACGTTCCATAATTGGGCGGGGATATTCGGGCAACACGTTTTCAACATCTATTTTCGCCGCCCATTCCGTCATAATTCGACCGCCAACCGGTTTCCACTGTGCAAATAGATAAACACTATTAATAAGTATCACTAAAGAACATACAATTTTTCTCATCTACATTATTTCTATTAAGAGTATTTTTACTAGGTCAAGTTATTCCAATATAATATCAAACTGATCGTACGGTGCCGTACGATGCGCCAAATGCTTAGTCAATTTTGAAATCCCAAACAAGGGAGAATAAGTACGTACTTTGATCGTTTTACCATCCGGCATAAATTCCAGAATGCGAAGCCAACCATCCCCTCCGTTCCCTTCCGGACCGCCTCCTACATATTGTACATTAAACGTCATTTGTGATACATCTTTCCCGGCACTGTTCTTATCCACCCGATAAGCCACATTATTCTCATATTCACCGGTGCCTCTTCCCACATGTCCGCAAAGTACGAGACGGATATTGGAAGAAGGATAAATAAGTTTCTCCCAAATAGCCTGCCCCGAGTTTTGTGGAGAAATCTTATACCCATCTTTCGTAACACGCTTATTACCTATATCAAGATAAGAATGAGTGATAAAAATCACCTTATGATTCTTGTATTTCGGCTTGTTTACCAAATCTTTCGCCCATTGCAAAACTTCATCACGAGGCACAAACTCTACTGCTATAACCAAAATCTTTCCCCATCCCGGCTCATCAAACTCAAAAGCCGAATTCTCTAAAGACGCCCTGCCTTCACGATTAGGAAATTCACTGACACAGATATTCCGCCAGGTAGAATTTCGTTCAAAAGGAATATAATCAGGAAAATAAGTACGACCGTTTTCTGCGGCTTTGTATCCATAATCATGATTGCCTGCGGCAATAATATAAGGTACTTTGTTATCCAGTCTTTTCAAAGCCTGCGATGCTGCCTCCCACATTTCACGACTGGTCTGGTTCAGCATCTTACGGTTTAATACATTATTATCATTCTGCTCCACCAAATCGCCTGTACAAAGGACAGCTTTAATTTTAAGCGACTCTATATTGTCCGCAATCCATGCGGTACAAAGATCAAAAAGCGGCTGGTTAATATCATACTTGGTATATCCCTGTGGATCACCGAGCAAAATCATAGAAAAGGATTCCGGATTGACCAATTTCTGGGGATCAGCCCGATGCTGCGCCGGGAGACAAGTGACAGAAGCACACAATATCCCGGCCAATAAATAGTTGAATAGTTTCATAGATTACTCTTTTTCTTCTTCGTTTTTAAATACAGGTGCACGAGATACGGATGCCGGTGTGCCATTAGTAATATAAGGCCAGCCATCACTGCTCCATTGTATGCGGTCACACATCAATTGACGACCATTATCTATTTTCGCTTTCTGCCAGGCATGATAGAAGAACCAGTCATTACCCTCGTCATCCGTGATAATTTCGGAATTGTGTCCGGTTCCGGCAAACAGGTTATTACCCTGTAGAATTACTTCATTATAACTACTATTTTCTTTCATCACAGTACCGTTTTTACCCACATAAGGACCTTCGATATTTTTAGAACGCCCCACCACTACACGGTACGTACTTCTTTCCTCTTCACAACAACTACCCGTAGAGCCAAATAGATAATAATAATTCCCGCGTTTATGAACCATGATGCCTTCTATTGAAGGACCCGCTATCTTTTCGGAAACAGCCCCTTTAATGGATAGACCGTCAGCACTTAACTCTACATAACGGATACCTCCTTCATAGCCTTTAGAAGTACTATTATAACTTCCCCAGAAAAGATACTTCTTACCATTATCTTCAAAATAACAAGGGTCGATGCACTGCATAGTACCAGAATTGTAGTCAAGAAGTTTTCCGTGATCCGTAAAAGGCCCTACAGGAGAGTCGCTGACCGCCACCCCGATACAACTATTCTTAGGCAAGTCCCAGTGCCCGAGAGTATAATAGAGCACATATTTGCCATTGATATAGTTAATGTCCGGAGCCCATAAGCGAGTGTCCGGCTGCCAGTTCGGTTTTTGCAGAAAGGCTGCCCCAGCATAAGTCCACTGTGTCATATTAGTAGATTTGTAAATCGGAATATAGATATTATCCTGTTGGGTAACATACAAATAAAAGTTCCCGTCTGCCGCATGAATTATTGTCGGATCAGGCAACTGTTTGCCGACTATAGGATTGGAGAATGAAACAGGGTTAGGTGTACTCCCCCCACCCCCATTTCCATTACCGTTACCCGGCCCATCCGGTTGTTCGTCAGAGCCACCGGAACATGCCATGATACACAATGCTGTTGCAATTAAAAAAGATAATTTTTTCATATATACTTTATTAGTTAAAACTAAGATTAATTTATCCAACCTTCATTCTGTTCCAAATTCGAGTTCATTTCCATTTCTTTAGCAGGAATAGGCCAGCTCCAGCACTGATCTCCCAACCAGTACCAGGTATAAGTCGTTTCACCCCACATCTGCATCAGACCGTTACGATTATTATCAAACTTCTTATCTTTCCACGTTCCCCAACGCAATTCATGGAAATACATGGAATCTTCGCCACCGATTTCCCAGTAATACTCATTCCGGATACGTTCACGCAAATCACTCTGCCCGTTAACTTTCGTAGCAGGATAAGTTGCATTATTCAATTCGACATGCCCTGCACGACGTCTTACTTCATTAACACATCTGATTGCTTCGCTTTCATGGGTACTTCCCCATTCATTTAGCGCTTCTGCTTTCAGGAGCAATACTTCCGCATAGCGTATTAATGGAATATCCAATCCATAAGTATCACGTTCTGTCTGTTCCAGACCTTCAGGTACAAACTTTCTCCATAGATAGTAAAACTTATCGTTTGTATCAGTACGGATATCAAAAGGCTCTGCACTGTCGGAGCCACGATAAGGCCAACGCAATGTATAAGTATGAGCTATTCCAGAAGAAGCACCATTGTATTGTGCGTAAGGGGTAATGACAGCCATTTGCAGACGTGGATCACGGCTCTCGTAAGCTTTTTTGATACGTGCTTCATTGCCACTATCCAGATATTTGTTCATATCTGCCCCATAGGCAGCCATACGTTCCTTTTCCGCCGCAGACAGTCCATCGCGTAGAAAAAACACCACACGTTCTTTTTCTTTCATCGCACTATAGCCCGGCAAGTAGTTATCCCAATTAAACTTTTCTCCGGTCGCCGTCTCAAAAGATTCTACAAAATGCGGATTAGGCAAATAGTTATTCCACATAGAACCTGCTGTACAACGGTTGCCATAAGTGATGTTCCTTGTATTGGAGAAGCCGTATTGCTTGATGCATTGCACAGAGAATATCATTTCTTCACATTGTTCATTTGCTATTTTCAACAACTGCTTATAACTGGTAGCACCGGCCTTAGTATATAACCCGAAGCCACAGTCAGCCACAGAATTAAAATCATCAACCGCCGCCTCCCAATTCTTCTGCCACATATATACTTGTCCGCGTAATGCATAAGCAGCTCCTTTGGTTACCCGTCCATAGTTAGAGTCACCCGAATTATATTTATCCGGTAGATTGGGTTCATTCACACAATCTGTCAGATCCTGGAGTATAGCCGCCCAAACATCCGCTTCTGAAGAACGGGCTTTGTTACCGTTTTCAGGACTCGTGATTGCATTCATATATAACGGCACTCCTTTATACAAGATATTCAAGCGCATATAAGCAAATGCACGCAAGAATTTACATTCGGCGATAGCCCGTTGCTTCTCTCCGGTCGACATATCAGGAACCTGACCAATATTATCTATCACATCATTAGCACGATAGATAAAAGTATAAAAACGTTTATAAATATCACTGAACAGGCCACTTGAGGGAGTAGCTGCTCCTGTACAATTAGGCATTCGCTTAATCCAGTTCTTGTCTGTATCCATCACAGAAGAATAAGCATCCCATGGAATCCGGTGCGAATCCAAAATGCCGGAGTTAGGACAATATTGATCCAGAAAGACATTATATACGCCGATAACAGCCTGTTCGGCCAAAGTTGCTTTCGTCCAGATACTACTACCGCTTATGTTATTGGTAGGAGTAGTATCTAAAAAGTCCGCACCGCATCCAGCCATAGAGAAAGACAGCAAGGCAATAGATGCACATCTTACTAATTTCCGAAATATTTTTATTTTGTTTTTCATCATAAAATCGTTTTAGAGTAAGTTTAGAAAGTGATATTTACACCGAATGCATATTGTCTCATAGTAGAATATCCCACTGCGGTACGCATTTCCGGGTCCATTCCTTCATACCCGGTAATGGTAAATAAATTTTCACCGGAAGCAAAGAAACGGATATTCTGTGCATATACTTTTGTCGACAGGACAGCAGGCAATGTATATCCGATAGTCAGGTTCTTCAGTTTAATATAATCCCCTTTTTGCAAATGTACTGATGACTGTGTCATACCACTTTGGTCGTTACCGGAGTTATTTGTCAAGCGAGGATTCTTTGAACTCAAGTTCGTGCGCGGATCATTGGGATTTTTGGGATCAAAGAAATAGTGATCGTTTGCTATTGCTTCCCCAATAGCATATCCTTTGATGGTAGCACTGCTGTTCAATGCCAAACGATAGTAGTAAATATTGAAACCTGCCGCACCGGACCAGTTCATGGAGAAATCGAAGCCTTTCCAATTAGCGCTTGCCTGCAAACCGAAGTTATACTTGGGCACATTGGAGCATCCCTGAAACTCATTATCAGCGTCATTACCATATACACCGTCGCCATTTAAGTCAGCATAGATGTAATCACCATACCAAATGCCACTCTTACTGACGTTCTGACGCGGATAGAACTTATACCCTGCCCCTACCATAGCATTCAGCCATTTCATGTCGTCTACTGTACGGATCATTCCGTCTCTCGGACCACCGTTGATATTGACTGTTCCATCTGCGTTAAAACCGTTTCCACTGCCCTTATATGGTTGCAACATATAGTATTCATTAATCATTTTACCCTCTATTACACGGGTAGATCCTCCGGTAGAGACATCGCCGATATTGGTTTGATAAACACGGTTCCCGTTTTCATCTGTCACCCAGCCACGCTGCAACTCTCCTTTGTATTTACTGACCTTGTTCTGGTTATAGGCAAAGTTACCGGATACACGATATTCTACTTTACCGATACGGTCTTGCCAATTCAGGGTCATTTCAATACCGCGGTTAGTCACTTCCGCAATGTTCTGACGAGGGCCACTGGCTGTCCCGAGAGACATATACATATCAGGGCGATATAAGATTCCATCCGTTACTTTATTATAAAATTCAGCCTCAAACGTCAGACGGTTTCTAAGAGTTGCAAAGTCGACACCAATGTTCGTAATAGCAGTGCTCTCCCATTCCAACAGGTTATTAGAGATAGAAGTGACTGCCAATCCGTTATTAAGACTACCACCAAACGCGTACTTTGCCGAGTTATATACAGCCTGCCATTCGTAGTTACCAATCGCATTGTTCCCTAACTTACCCCACGAAGCACGTAATTTCAGATTGTCGATAGGAAGTCCTTTCATAAATCTCTCTTCACTGATTCTCCACCCGGCAGAGAAAGATGGAAAAAGCCCCCAGCGATTATCCGGAGCAAAACGGGAGGAACCGTCATAACGCATATTAACCTCGAATAAATAACGGCTGTCGAAAGCATAGTTAATACGACCGAAGTAAGAACGGGATGTAAATTCCTCACCTGTACCACCTATGGAAGAAGGAGTAGTAGCAGAACTTGAATCACCCACAGACGAATCTATTAATCCAAGTTTGGCAGTGTCGGTAGTCCGTTTGACAAAACGTTCTTCTTCAAAGCCCAATAACATACCAATATCATGCTTATAAAAAGTCTGGTTATAGTTGAGCAAGTGCGTTAATTTCCAATGGTTTTCACGGACATACGCCATACGGGTATACAAATCGGCAGGATCTTTGGGGGCAGCTATCCACTGATCTGTACTAAAACTATATTTCCCATAATCCGTATTTACGGACATCGATTCATAACGGTAATCCTTATAGTTCAGATTAACATCGTATGAAAAGTGTTTCAGAAACTTCACGTTGGCATAGAAAGTAGTAAAGAACTGCGTGTTTTTGATATGCCCTTCCGATTGTGCCATGTCCCACAGAGGATTGTGAGATTGCGGATCTTCCTCGTTCGCTTCCGGCGCACCATATTTTCCGTCATAATATGGATATACGCCCGGTATCATCTTTTGAGTATTAATATTGGTGAGTGAACCGGTATCGCTTTTCTTCTGGTCAGTGTGATACCCCCATACGCGAGTACCGATACGTAACCACTTAGTAATATCCGAATAAACATTGGCACGCAAAAAATAGCGTTGGTATCCGGTATCCTTGATTAATCCCGGATTGTCAGTATAAGATATAGAAAGATTATATCCGGTACGTCCCTCCTGTCCAGTGACGGAAAGCGAATGTTTCATCATCCAGTCGTTACTATATATCTCATCGTACCAATCTGTATTAGGATAAGCTACATAATTAGGATAGCCGGAAGCCGAAATGCCATTCGGATCTTTTTCCGCCTCACGCCATTGATTGATGGTAATGTCGCTGAAAGGAGCAGATTCTCCTATATTAGTAGCAGCTTCGTTCATCAATTCCATATACTTGGCGTAGTTAGATACCGTTTTTATCAGTTTTGTAGGTTGATTCAGTGAAAAAGTAGCATTGTAAGATACGCTGACCTTTCCTGTTTGTCCGGTTTTGGTAGTAACCAGAATAACCCCATTTGCCCCCCGGTTACCATAGATAGCACACGAAGCCGCATCTTTCAAGATAGAAATAGAAGCAATATCGTTGGGATCTACATTATTCAAGCTTTGTTCCATCCCATCCACCAACACGAGTGGTGAAGAGCTGTTCAAGGTACCCACCCCCCGGATATTGAAAGAAAAGCCTTCATTATATGGAGTCCCGGAGCTTTGCATCACCTGCAAACCGGCTGTCATACCGCTCAACGCCTGCGAAGCACTGACCAAAGGACGAGAAAGTGATTCTTTCTCTAAATTCACCGTAGCAACCGAACCGGTCAGGTTCACCTTCTTTTGCGTACCATAACCAACCACTACTACTTCTGAAAGCATTTTCACATTCTCTCCCATCACAATGTTGAATGTCGTCTTGCCGGGCGACAATGAGATTTCCTGTGTATCAAAACCGATATAAGACACTTGCAATTTCTTAGCGTCCTCCGGTATTTCCAGTTCAAATTTCCCTTCCATATTACTCACCGTGCCAATATTAGTACCGGGAATTGATACCGATACTCCAATTAACAATTCATCATTGACATCACTGACGATACCATTGATACGCCGTTTCTTATCTGATTTCTGAATGACAGGCCGGGTGATGATAATATGATTATCTTTTATTTTATAAATTAATTCCTGCCCTTTCAGAATCTGATCCAGTGCCTTGCTTATTGGTTGATTATCTACCTTCACGGTTACTTTACGGGTCAGGTCCACATCATTTTTCTCATATACTAAGGATACATTTCCTTTGACCTCCAACTCCCGGAACGCTTTGCGCACCGTTACGTCCTGCAAATGTAAGGTCACCTGCTGTGCGTGAACCGACAGTGGAAGAACTGCGGCTAATAGCACGAAGAACATGCATTTGATGATTTTACTCATTGATTTAAGTTTTTATATGTATATCTTTTGTTACTAACTCATTGTCTTACAATGTTCTTATTTAAACATTATCCAGGATTGCGAACTAGCTTCATTATCCGCATTTTTCACATTGCCGTTCGTTTCCCAATCGTATCTGCCGGCAACTTTCCCTAAAGGTATCCCTCTATTATCATCCCGAATGACAACAGGACTATGGTAGTTCTCACCAAACACAATGGCATCCGTACAACCAACTTCCTGTAACGCCACCGCTACTTCTCGTAAAGAGGAACCATCACTAAAGACATTCCAAGCCGCTTTTACCGAGTTATAAGAATTTGTAAAACGATTACTTATGAAAATGACCAAGTCTCCTTCTTCCGTGATACCGACAGCCCGACGTCCTACAGGTTTACCATCAAAAGTCCAGATGCTTACCGGATTAGCAGCCCATGAATTACTTCCCGACAACGCTCCATCCATTCCTCTGTTACGAGTCGAAGTATTTCTTCCTTCATGGGTAGCAAATGTCTTATAAAGTTCTGCATTTTCTCCGGCAATCATGATCTGCCCTTTTTGCAACGGATAGGAATATCCACTGACAGCACTGGTTGGAGACCACTGCACCCCATTGGCAGCTTGTTTGCCGGCTCCGCCGCTGGTAAACTTATACAAGTTATTATCTATCACTTCTGCATACGAAATCTCGGCTTTTCCATCAGCCATAATTCCTAAAGTTCCCGGACAATATTTCAAAGAAGTAGATAGGTTGTATCCGAGACGCGGTGCGGATAGCAGCCCACTATCATTCCATCCGAGACTGTAAAATATCGGTACCCAGAATTGCCCGGACAATCCCGGAACAAACAGTGAATAATCCATATTATTATTCATGATAGCTGTTGTACGATGTTGAGCAGTGGGTTCAGCCCATGTTACATTGTCTTTATTCATATCCCAGCTAACTTTCATGTTTATTTTACCGGCAGGAATAGTTATCAACCATCCCGTATTACCGCTCCTTCCATGCAAGTTTTTATTTTCATAGACAATCATGAAATCAGGAATACGAATACTACTGTGTTGGCTCTTTAAATCAGCAGTAATATTTTTCCAGTTTACCCCTGCGTCAATAATTCCATTTACAGCACTCAACTGATATTTTTTAGTCATGTTGTTCGTATTGTCTTTTACAGTAATAGTAAGTGTGCTATTTAGGTCAACAATCAGGTTCCCATTTTCATCTTTTTGACTAGAGGGGTCCGTAGAGATGATTTCTGCGTTATCTGCCAAAGTCGGCATCAACACTACGTTTGCAAATGCAGTGTTTTGTTTGAAACGTAACAAAGCGATGCCATTAATAAAGTCAGCACTAACCTGCTCTGTGTTACAAGTAGCCGTTACACCTCGAAGCAACTGGGTAGAAGTGCTAAAAATGGTATATTCAATATCATCTGCTCCATCATTCACTTTAATACGGGTAATACCGCTGCTCAAGTCCAGTACAGCATCAGTAGTGAGCGGATCAATAGGCTTTGCCCATTCATCCGCCAGTTTGAGTTTCACGTTCACCGCACTTTGGTCATCCAAGATGCGAAAATCCAAGGCTATGATTCTACTATTCTGGTCAATAAGACCATTTATCCAGTTCCCTGTGCCATCTTCTGCCTGTATGGCTACCAATGGTTCTTTTACGTACCCCGGATCTTCGGATAAGACAACACCTTTCAGTTCATCTTCTCCGCATGACGTGAATATAAACACAAGGAATGTGCTTAATAGAAAATGTAGTTTCTTCATACAATATTATTTAAATAAGAAATAGCTTATTTTCTGTTATTCCTGAAAACAATCTTTATCCTGCATGACTAAACTAAAACAGCTGTTTGTATACCTTATAACTTAAAAAAGAGTGTCGCGCTATGCTCTTTTACAATCCTTCTTTTTACCATTCATAGAGATTCAGGTTAAAATATGCTTTATTGGCCTATTCATTAATATGACAGCCAGATTAATAAAAAGTATAGTGAGAAATGATTTTTTTATTCGTTCAGCCCTTCAACTCATCTTTTTATTAGTGAGTTTGGTCATCTTACATTTTTTCAATACCTTGCCCCCGAATTATCCATCGGAGAAACAGAACCTGTGAGTATTCACCTTAATATATTAACTAATAAATCAAATATACGATTTCTGAAAGACATAATGGAAAAAAACCTGGAAACAGAGATTATCGAGGCCCTGAAATCGGGTAAAGAGGAGGCATTCCGATACATCTATAAAACTTACTATACAGATCTTTGCCGGATAGCGAGAGGGTATTTGACAGACTCTTATCTATCAGAATCTATAGTAGAAGATTTGGTGTATAGTCTATGGGAAAACCGCTCTAAAATAACAATTAACACCTCATTGAAGAACTACCTTTTCAGAAGTGTAGCCAATAAGTGTATCAATTATCTTCAGCTTGAATATGTGAGAAGGGAAACGGCCTGCTCGTCAGAAGACCTGGTCATTTACAGCGATTTATGGTCCTTGGGTGAAAATCCGGTTGAGCATTTAGAGGGTAAAGAGCTACATTCTATTATCCAGAAGACGATTGACGGCTTATCTCCGGAAACCCGGAAGGTATTTTTATTGAGTCGTTTTGAGAACAAAAGACAAGAAGAAATTGCCGAAATCATGGGAATCACTATTCATACAGTGAAATATCACATGCGAAGTGCACTGGATAAGCTGAAAGAAGCAGCAAAATCTTATCTTGCCCTGATTGTAATGTTTATTACGAATATATTTAATTAATATTAAAAAGCAAAGTAATTCACTATACTTCTTCTATTGACAAACTGTCCTGATGATAGCGCAGGTATATGATTTTCAATAGATATTAAGTTTAAGATGGTATGAAAGAAGAATTTGACAGACTGATATATGATTTCCTCTCGGGAAGTATCACCAAAGAGGACTTGCATAAGTTGAACGAATGGGTATACTCCGATCCGGAGAATCAGAAATATTTTGAACAGCAGAAACGAATCTGGCTTCTGTCTGCCGAGTATAAAAATGTATCTGTACACGAGGAACAAGCCTATAACAGATTTGCGAAACGAATCCGCAAACATAAGAGTGCTCCGGCAGGAAAGATGAGAAGAGCCTTATTTGTGAAGTATGCAGGTTACGCAGCGGCAATCATTATATTACTGTTTACCACTCCTTTTATAATTTATAATTTTACAACACCTGATGATTCTTTGATTTCCGAAGTATACGCTCCAAGAAAATCGAAATTAAAAATGAAGCTTCCTGACGGTTCTATAGTGTGGTTAAACGCAGATTCCAAGCTTTCTTACTCTGAGAGTTTTAGTCGAAAGAATCGCAATGTCCGGCTGGAAGGCGAAGGGTATTTTGAGGTAGAGCATGGAGAGCATCCATTTGTTATACAAACAGACTCCGCACAGATCAAGGTACTGGGTACTAAGTTTAACGTTAAAAATTATGGTGATGAGAATTATATAAAGGTATCACTCCTAGAAGGTTCCATTGTCTTATTGTGCATCAACCAAGAGTTTATAATGAAGCCTAATCAAACGATGACAGTTAATAAGCTTGACCAAACTTATAAGCTGACCGAGAGTGCTGACTATGCTGAACAGTGGATCAACTGCAAAGTATTCTGGGATGAAGTTCCTATGTCGATCATTTCTAAAGAGTTGGAGCGCCAGTTTGATGTGACATTCGCATTTGAGTCAGAGCAACTCAAGAATTTGATTTTCCATGGAAGTTTTATTATAGAAACAAATAATTTAGAGAAAATATTGGATATTATGTCTGAAACAAATAAATTTAGCTACTCAATTGAAAAAGATAAGGTATATATCCATTCATTGAAAAAATAAGAAACGATTAAAGAATCTTCAAAAATAATATCATGACCGCACAAGAGTTTTTTAAGAACGATCTGTTTGCCGAAAATGCAGGAGTAGTACTGCTGGAAGTACGCAAAGGTTACAGTAAAGCCAAATTAGAAATAAAACCCGAACATCTTAACGCAGGTGCCCGCACACAAGGAGGAGCGATCTTTACGTTAGCAGATCTGGCACTTGCCGCAGCTGCCAATTCGCACGGTACGCTAGCTTTCTCTCTCTCGTCCACTATTACTTTCCTACGTGCCAGCGGCCCCGGAGATATTCTCTTTGCCGAAGCACGCGAACGCTATATCGGCCGAAGCACAGGTTGCTATCAGGTAGATATAACAAACCAAGACGGAGAGCTGATTGCTACTTTTGAATCCAGCGTGTTCCGAAAGGATCAAAAAGTGCCTTTCGAAGTTCAGGAATAAAAAGACAGAGAGGGTGGTGCGTCAAAAGTAAAATCATCTATTTAACGATGGAAGTCAGCGGATGCCGGTTACCCGTCACATTATTCAGGAATGCTTTTGCCGAGCCGAAGTTCAAGAATAAATCCAGACGGACAGGAAGATGGTTCAAGTCGTCCGTTACGAAGAAAGTAATCACCTCCTTTTCTTTTCCTTTCTTATCATATTCTACCAATGAGAAGATCAGGCAACGGTAAGTAACCCCGTTTTCTGCTTTCACATTTTCTTTTCCACGGTAGATAAGCGTTTGCTCTTCCACTTTACGGCCCGTAGCCATCGGGAACTTAATTTTGTCTCCCACCTTATAATCCGCAGGGTCGTAAGAACGTGCCTGCGCCAGGATGCTCAACATATCGTATATACAGCGGCTATCGCTTGCTTCAGATTCATCAAACGCTCCATCCCGGTAAGTACGCTTCTGGTTTACGAGGCAAAGACCGTCCTTATAAGAAAACCAAGCCTCATCGACCGTATAACGTTTTCCCTCTTCGGCACCTTTGCGGAAATAGCGCGGTTCCAGTTTTTCACCGATCACACAAGTCAGCGTATCGCGCATCTTGAAAAAGAAATCTGCCCGTTTGCTGCCTAAAGCAAGCAGGTTAATCCGGTAGGCCGGCTGCGAATGATAAGTAGTCACATTCGTTGTCAGACTGGCGAGTCCGGCTTTCACCCAGACAAACTTCCAGTTGAAGTATAAATCATACATTACATGTTCGCCGGATTGAAACGCATCATTCTTCGCTTCACATTGGGCACTGACAGGGAGGGCGAAGATTCCCGTCAGTAATGCCACCAATCCAATAATAAGGTTACGTCGAGCGTCAACGGCGGCGGTTCTGATTATTGCGATCCCTATCTTTCTTTTTCTTGTCTTCATCTGGTTTTTGTTTTTTAAGTTCGTCCGGTTTCTGCTTATCCACAGGAGTCGCATGAATATTCCAAGGTTGGGTCACATCCCACAACGCTTTATATTCCAATATCGTCGGATAGTAGTAAACAGCCTCCGGCTGGATGCCTTTAGCAAAGTCTCCCGTGTCCCATTCACCATTTCCATTTGTGTCATTGATTAGTCGGGCTGCATATTTTCCCGGATTCAGGAAGTAGAAATCGACCATTCCGTCCTCTTCCACTCTCCGCTTACGGACCACCTTGTCCTGGGCGTCAAGCAATTCGACAAAGGCCAGTGAGTCTGCTCCCGTCACATTGAAATGAAGCGTGAAATATTCATCTTCACTACGTACCTTGAATCCTTGTTTTATCTTATCAGTAAATAATCCGTATATTCCGTGGAAGGCGGTCGAGTCTACCGAGAATTCATATTCCAGCGTCGGTTCCCAGTCGTAATACAGATTAAACTTCTTCAGATTCACTGAATCCTGCTCAAATTCGAATGGTATATCTTTCCAAAGCGTATCTACTTTTTGCCGCAGATGTATGGCAGCAGTGTCATAACTGGCTATCGGTTCTTCAAAACTCAAAGAGATAGAACCATATACATCCATTGACGAAGGAGCACTGACATTTACCGGCAAGAATTTTGTCGGTTCGGGTTCATCCTCTTCCCCTTTCTTTTTCTTCTTTTTCTTTTTGTCCTTATCCGGCTCCTCTTTCTTATATTTCTGCTTCGAAACGAGTTTGAGCGTATCCGTACGGGGTACTAGCTGATTCAAGGTATCTGTATAAAGATAAGTCAGACTCATGGCCAGTGTATCCTGTCTGAAAAGAAGAGAATCTTTCACCCAATAATGGATGGTATCGTTCCGCTGATTCTTTTCGATCACAAAAGCATCCTTTTCATCGAAGTTCAAACCTTTCAAAACAGGCAGAGTATCCGCCTTACCGGCGAAATAGAACGTGAACTTTTGAGGAACCAGTCTTTCCGACTTGATAAGATATTGCGAATAGTTGAACTCTTTAAAAGCACGGAGAATGACATCATCCGGCAAATAATGCATATATTTCTTCTCAACAATCGTGTCGTAAGTCAATGAATCCACCCAAGCTGTATCCATGCGAACACGTTCTTCCATGCGGGGGATAATCAACGAATCATGAAAAGCAATCATTTCACTCTTTTGGTTGAAGGCGAAATTCTGGTCAGCGTCCATCAATCCATAAATACGATATTTGCCGGGAGCTACACCACGGATAGAGAAACGTCCACGACTGTCTGTACGTGCCACACGGTCGAAAGGCAATTTATTGAAAGCCGAATCATTCAGGTTGGAATGTAGTCCGACAAGCATACCTTTAATAGGCTCCAGGTTAGAGGCATCGAGCAACGTGCCTGCTACTTCCATCGTATCGATTTCCGTACCGGTAGAGAACGTAAATGCAAAGTTACCCAACGGATTACCTTCATTATTGTCGACAATTGCATCCGAGAAGTCAATCGTATAGGTCGTGTTAGGTTTCAGAGAGTCGAGCAGGTTGACTTGTATTCTCTTGCCGGAAGCCTTGATTTCCGGTTGCTGTATCTGGGGAGGGGAAACAACGACTTTCTCGGTCGCCTTTTCCAACTTAATAAATTCGTCAAATATCAAAGAAACCTTCGTCCTCTGATTATTCAAAGCTCCCGCAGCCGGAGTACTACCGATGAAACGGGGCGGTGTGTCATCGTATGGCCCGCCGTCCGGCCGTCCAATACTGGCGCAGGAATATAACATCGCCCCCAGCGTTACTACCGGAAGCACCTTGCGAACTATTTGTTTTATCTTTTGATTCTCAAATTGTAACATGCTGCAAAAATAAGGGTTCTTCACCAATAAACATCACACTTTCACACTAATTTATCACAAAAACGAAAACACTATTACATGAATTCATCTTAAAAGTTTGCATATATCGGAAAAATATTCAATATTTGTCTATTGATGTAATGTTTCACGTGCAAACTTTAGAACCTGGCTTCACATGAGAGAAACACTAAACTTTTACTTGCTTTATACCTTTTCAATCATTTCTATCTCTGCCCATTCCACTAATTTTAAACACATTGGTATAGCAGAAGGTTTATCTCAATTATCTGTAATGTCCATCCATCAGGATCAACTGGGACGAATGTGGTTCGGCACAGAAGAGGGGCTCAACATGTATGACGGACAAAGAATGAAAATATTCAAACCACGCTATAAAATAGATGCTCATTCAGTAGAAGGAAAAGACGGAATATTGGGTAACAATAATTATCCGATTACTGAAGACAAAGCCGGCAATCTGTTCTTTTGTTCTGATGCCGCTTTGATTAAATTTAATCTTCTATCTCAAAAGTTTCATGTTGTTCTAAAAAAGAATGTATCAACCGTCACTTCTCATCAGGGAGAAATCTGGTTTGCTGTCAAAGACTCTATCTTCAAAATCCATAATGATACCATCTCATTTGTACTTCAAGCGCCCCGCCAGATACAAATAACCAGTCTGCATATCCAGCAAAACGATATCTGGATTGGCAGTAACTTCGGTCTGTATATAGCCAATACTAACAAAGAATTCGAAATTTTTATTCCTACAACCACCATCCTATCTATATTTGAAGACTCCCGACAAAACCTTTGGATAGCCACCCTTCGGGAAGGCGCGTACAAAATAGATAAAAAACGCTCCGTCACACGGTACACACACAAAAGAAATAATCCGAACTCTATCAGCAGTAACCTTGTCAGATGCTTTACCGAGGATAATTCAGGAAAGATTTGGATCGGTACTTTCAGAGGACTCAACAAACTAGATACTGTAACAGGAAAATTCACATTATATACCTCCGGAGAGAAACATAAGCTATCACATTCTTCAGTTTTCTCCTTATGCAAAGACCATCAGGGGAATATGTGGGTAGGTACATATTATGGAGGAGTTAATTATTTCAGCCCGGAAAACAATATATTCAGCTACTATTCGGAAAATGAACTTAACTACCCATTCATAGGAAGTATGGTGGAGGATTCCGACAACCACTTATGGATTTGTACGGAAGGAGGAGGACTAACTTGCTTCGACCGGTCCAAAAACGCTTTCCGACATTTCCAGATTGGTTGGCAAAAAAATGGAAATACAATACACCATAACAACCTGAAAACGATTTGTTATGATTCCATTTCACAACGGTTATTTATCGGTACACATACCGGAGGGCTGTCTTGTTACGACCTGAAAAAGCAAAGGTTTAAACACTATTATTCCGAGTCAGCCCAATATGCCTCCATGCTTGGCCCTGTCGTAGACAAGTTGGCAATCTATAAGAACCTATTGATTATACAAGTACGGGGAGGTATCTTTACTATGGATTTGCAAACTGAGAAATTCACCCCTTTATTTAATGATACACGTTATGACCACTATTGGGTTCATACCTTTACAGTCGATTCAAAAGGCTATATCTGGATAGCGAGCAATAGCCTGTTATCTTGCATTAATCTGAACAATCCTTCCGATAAGCAGCACTTCCCTCTTGGTCAAAAAGGATTGGGACAATTCTCCATTACCAGAATTATCGAAGCTCCCGGAAATGAGATTTACATTGGAACACGTGGTTCAGGACTATGCAAATACGAACGAAGCACCCAAAGTTTTCGAAACTATACTCAAAGAAACAACATGTTGTTGAGTGATTATTGTTATGACATAGCTATCAGTCCTAAAGGCTCGCTTATCATAACCGGAAACAGAGGGATCACTTTATTCAACCCGCAAGAAAACAAGTCCAAATTTATCGGTCTGGAAAACAGTGTACCTATATCCGCCATCAACGTCGGCTGTAAAGTCTATGTATGTAAAGACGGAGAAATATTTGTAGGAGGAGTAGATGGACTAATGTCATTTAAAGAAGAAGCTATCGACATCAAACAGCCGGAAAGTCATCTTTATTTTTCCACTTTATGGATCAATAATCAAGAAGTATATCCCGGAGATGAAAACCATGTATTAAACCAAACTTTATCAGTCGTGGGCAACATAGACCTAAAGCACAATCAAAATAATATTAGCCTGGATTTCGCATCTACCAATTACATCACCACCACTCAAAGCGGTATTTACGAATATAGACTGGAAGGACTGGAAGAGCAGTGGCATACAACCAACCATTGCAATATCTCATACACTAATCTGCCCATTGGGACATATAAACTCCAGGTCAGAGAAAAGAATGCTAAGAGTTCAGGATATATCCCGCAGGAAGCAAACCTTGTGATACAGATTCATCCTGCATTCTATCATACCAACTGGGCATATCTTTTATACACACTGCTTACGCTTTACATCCTGTTTTGCTTCATACGTTTCTATTACAGCCGAATGAAACTAAGAGCGGCTGTCGAATTTGAGCGTGCGGGTAAAGAACGTATTCAGGAATTGAATCAAGCCAAAATAAATTTCTTCACTACCGTATCCCATGAGTTCAGGACACCATTGACGCTCATTATTTCTCAAATGGAATTACTGATACAAGGTACACCTCTCCCACCTAATGTGTATAACCGGATAGTTAAAGTTTACAAAAATGCACTGTCAATGAAAGAGCTAATCTCCGAATTGCTCACTTTCCAGAAACAAGAACAAAGCATGATGTCTCTCAAAGTCGAAGAAATAAGACTTTACCCATTTTTGAAGGAGATTTACCAGTCCTTCTCCGATTATGCCAATACCTGTGATATTACATACGAATTAACATGCCATTCGCCGGAAGTGACATGCTGGGCAGATAAGAAGCAATTACGAAAGGTATTCAACAATCTATTGAGTAATGCATTCAAATATACCGATAAACAGGGGAAAATAGAAATAGTAATAGCTGAGGAGGAAGGAAACATTGTTATCCAAATCATCGACAGCGGCTTGGGTATCCCCCTCAAAGATCAGAAACATATATTCGATCTTTTTTATCAGGTATCAAATAAAAAAATGGAATTGCCCTCACAGACAGGAAGCGGCGTTGGTCTGGCACTGGTAAAAAGAATCATTGATTCTCATCATGGCAATGTGTGCGTGTTCAGCCAACCCGGATATGGCAGCATCTTTACCATAACTCTTAAAAATGGAAAAGATCACTTGTTAAATGACCGGCACGTAGACTTCACAAAAGGAAAAGTAGAGGAAACTATTTCCATTCCTAACGTCCCCGATCTCCTCCAGGAAACAGAAATCATCCCAACATCAGTAGAAGAAAAGAAAACTCACACAATCCTTATCGCAGAGGATAACGAAGAAATGTTGCAGATACTAAATAATCTCTTTGCCCCTATCTATCAGGTACTCCTGGCTCAAAACGGCAAGGAAGCGCTCGCTATCACCATGAAACAGAAACCGGACATCATTTTAAGCGATGTTATGATGCCCGAAATGTCAGGAAAGCAACTATGTACTGCGATTAAAGATAGTTTCGACCTATGCCACATCCCTGTAGTATTGCTCACCGCTCTGGATTCTGACGAAGAAAAACTGGACGGACTCGCCCAACGGGCGGACGACTACATCAGCAAACCATTCAATGCCAGACAACTAATCGTCCGATGCAATAATCTAGTCTATAACCGCAAACAACTACAAAAGAAGTTCTCTAAAGAAAAGAGCAATGATGCTTCTCATATTTTAGCGACCAACCCATTAGATAAGAAATTCCTCCGTCAGGTAGATGAAATCATTGCGGCTAATCTTGATAAAGAAGAACTTGACATTAACCAGCTGATACAGGAAATTGGCATCAGTCGCAGTTCTTTTTATGCCAAATTCAAAGCACTAAGTGGAATCTCTCCCAATGAATATCTGATTAATTGTCGACTGAAACACGCCGCCCATTTATTACGCACCCGTCCAGATTTACAAATAACAGAGATTTCGTGGCAGGTAGGTTTCGGTTCCCCCCGCTATTTCACCAAATGCTTCAAAGCGATGTATCTGATTTCTCCAATGGAGTATAGAAAAAGCGTTACCAATGAGAATGAGACATAAAAAATCGCATTTACCTGAAAAGCAGACTTATCTTACAAGTCACAGACCTCCTCAGCTAAACGCGATTCTTTTTCTTAAGAATAAACTCCTTTACCAACCTGGATTCTGTACCAGGTTTTCGTTCTTATACCGTTCAGTATTCGAAATCGGATAAAAATACATATTATCTGTAATCGTCCTTGTTAAATAGAGGAACCGTGTGTACTTCATTCCATTATCTGTCTTTTGGATTTTCACCCCATAAATTTTCGATGTATCTTCCAAGTCCTTCCAACGGCGGACATCCCAGAATCGATGTCCCTCGAAAGCCAACTCTACACGCCGTTCTTTCTTCAGTTTCTTCAGAAACTCCGTGTCCGAAAGTTCATCTGACAAATCAGGCATCTCTACGCCTTCACGTTTCCTAACCTCATTGACAGCTTCCAACGCACTCATCGGAAACTCCACATCCTTATAAGTTGGATCATGGAAAGTATTCACCATTGCCTCGGCATAGTTCAACAAAACCTCGGCATAGCGGAACAACACCCAGTTATGATGTTTTTTCGTAACCTTACTTCCTGAAGCAAAGCTGATTTCATTATTTACATATTTACGTAAATAATATCCAGTTTTCGTCGCATTGTTCAGCGGAAGCCCATTAGCACCGCCTTCCCATATTTCAATAGGATTAGCAGCCGGCCACTTCATTCCGTTACAGACAATCGTAAACTCCATACGCGGATCACGGTTTATATAAGGGTCAGCTTGCGGGTCAAGATTCTCCCAGCTAAAAGGCGTACCGTCTTTCATGTCATAAGCTTCCATCAGGTTTTGTGTGGGACAAGTCGATGTTTTCCCTTTTTCCACTCCCATAGGGAAATTAGCTTTCTCAAAGTCCCCCGTCTCTCCTATCGGACGGGCCAAAATCACTTCTGCACTTTTATTGTTGGTGGCATTGAAAAGATTAGGGAATTTATCCAACCGATAGCCTAATTCGGAAACATTTCCAATGATTTCATAAGCTGCACTGGCAGCAGCTTTCCACTTCACCGGATCGTCTGCTGAGAAAAGAGGACTGGCTACATACAATGCCATTCTCGCTTTCAGAGCCAGAGCCGCTCCTTTCGTGATACGTCCGGTTTCCTTATCGGCAAAGCCACTATAGTTTGCCGGCAGTTTCTTCGAGAGTTCCGAACACTCCCGGATTATAAAATCGGCTATTTTTTCAAATGATTCCGGCTTCACCCTGTTCGCCTGCTCAGTAGTCAGGACGTCTGTGATGAAAGGTACGTTATGATAACGTTTAATCAACTCAAAATAGAAGAAAGCACGAAGAAAACGTACCTCATACTGATAGTTGGTAAAGTCCTTCATGATAGACTCATAATTATCAGCGTACTTCCATTCCTCAAAAGTCAACCCTTCGGCTTCCTTCAAGTAAAGATTAGCCGCACGGATACCTTTGTAGTAATTAGCCCATACATCATCCGCTGTATGATTGGCCGACCATGTGCCGTTCACGAAGCGCTGTACGTCAGAAGACTCATAGATGTGAATCGCATCGTCCGTAGCCGCATCAAGCATTGCACCGTCCGTATTGCAGAAATCATTGGGCAGGAAACCATAGACATTCGTTACCATCTGCTTGGTGCGGGTATAGCTTTCAAAGATATCTTGTTTCGTGTAATCCGAAGATTCGTCGCAATCCATAAAATTGCATCCCGCCAATGTACACAGGGACAGAAACAATACTATATGTTTGATTTTTAAATATTTCATCTCGCTCATTTTTTAGAAACGTAAATTTATACCAAATGTGTACTGAGTCATTGTAGGATGAGTGGCACCTATCGACTCCGGATCAGTAATATCAATGCTATCAATACAGAACAAGTCGTGAGCACGAGCAAAAATCCGGGCTTGCTTCACGAAACGAGTATCCCGTAACCATTTTTCCGGCAACTGATAATAGATTTCCAATGTACGAAGCTTCAAGAAAGAAGCATCTGCCACCCAAAGAGAGTTTTTACTATAGTTGTTGTCAGACCCCAGTGTAGTGAGACGCGGATACTTACCCTCCGGATTATTCTCACTCCAGCGATTTTCATAATAGTGCTTGGAAATCGTATTATTGCTTATTAACGGACGATAAAGACTACGTGTATCCAACACCTTACTGTAATTAGCCGCTCCCTGGAACTGCGCAGTAAAACCGATGCCTTTATACTCTGCTCCCAAATCAAAGGAGTAGTAAATCTCCGGACAAACATCATTATATCCCAAAGCCACCATATCATATTCGTCAATCTTCTTATCTCCGTTCTGATCCTTAAACTTCAAATCGCCCGGACGGACTTCTGAGAGAAGTTGTTTTACCTCACGGTTGTCTATTTCATTCTGGTTTTTATAGATTCCCTCTACTTCATAACCGAAGATTTGTTCCAACGGACGCCCGGTACGCTTCAGATAATCATGTGGACGGTACACCTCATTCATGTTCTTAATTTTATTCCGGTTAAAGGAGAACTGTCCTCCCAACTGGTAATTCACCGCGCCAATCCGGTCAGTCCACCTGGCACCGGCTTCGATGCCGTAACTATTAACAACCCCATTATTAATATCAGGTACAGCGATGCCCAAAACGGAGGAAATAGCCCCCGAACCAGACACCAGAATATCCGTACGATGATCATAGAATCCGTCGACTGTCAAAGACAAGCGATTCCATGCCATAAAATCAATACCGACATTCAATTTATGAGACTTTTCATAAGTCAGCCCGTCCACGCGGAGTTGTTTCTCTGTCAAACCGGAAATAGAAGTCGGATTATCCTTGTAGAAATAGTTCAATCCGCCACCATAGATATCCTTAAAAAGATTCACACCATAGTCCGCGCGTCCAGCTATTCCATATGAAGCACGGAGTTTCAATAAGTTGAGCCAGCCGGTTTTCAGGAAGTTCTCTTCAGAAAGTACCCAGCCTGCACCTACCGAGGGAAAAATTCCCCAACGATTATCCGGGTCAAGAATACTGGAAGCAGACCCCGATAAAGCTACGTCCAATAAGTAACGGTCTTTGTAGGTATAATGTGCCTGAGTAGCAATATCCATAAAAGCAAACGAGTTGTTACGCCCTTTATTGGTTTCCTTATCCATTGCATACAGTAAGGTAGCGTTCAATTTATGTTCTTTCCATATTTTATCATAATTGACTTGTGCGTTAAAATTAAAGTGACGTGTGATGACTCCGACACTATTTCCAAACTTCAATTCAGTTTCTTCCGCCAACTTTTTATATTCATCCGCACCGCCTTCCCAATTCTTGATTGCCGATTCGTAAGCAAAAGTACGGGTATTGGAATCCCAATAAGAGGCATAATTATCCAATCCCACCCTCATAGCCGCTGACAAGCCCGGAGTAATAAAATCCAGTCTCTGAATCAGGTTCATATCTGCAAACAATGTACGTGTTTGCGAACGGGCATAACCGCTACCGGAAATAAAGGCAATCGGATTGTTGCCATAAACGGAAGTCCCTCCCCAAAGATTATTCTTCGTTTTGACAGGGAAAGCACCCGAAGGCACCTGATACAGCGCATTAAAAATATCTCCGGTTTCTTTTCCCGGACGATTATGTTCCGAGAAGTTGCCAAGCAGGCTCAACTGTAAATCTGTCGTCTTACCCAACTTCACGTCAAGATTTGTACGTATATTCAGTTTCGAGAATTTAAACTGGGTAGAGTATCCGTCGTTATCATTAACCGGCTGCAAAATACCTCTATCGTCCAGATAATTTAACTGGGCAAAGTATTGAGCCACCTTTCCCCCGCCACGAATAGAGAAATTTACATTGTCACCGTAGCTATGATCGCGCAGCGCCTCATCCATCCAGTCCACATTCGGATAGAAATCCGGATCAGTCTGATTCTTAAAGGCATCCAGTTCACGCTGACTGTAAAGAGGGCTCAAACCGTCGTTTTTTAACCCCTCATTCATAGCCTGTGCATACGTATAACCATCTACAAATTCCGGCAGACGCTTTGGCGTAGCAAAATTAAATTCATATCCGAAATCTATCACCGGGCTGGTGGTTGTTCCCCGTTTGGTCTTTATATAGATAACTCCATTAGCCCCCCGGATGCCATATAAGCTGAGCGAAACAGCATCCTTCAGCACTGTCACCGATTCTATTTCCTGTACGGTCAATCCAGAAATAGGACGTTCGAAACCATCGACCAGTATCAGCGGTGTTTTCTTGCTATTCGTACCCAATCCACGGACATACATAGTAGCTCCATCATCCCAAGCATTACCGGTATTCTGCAACACTTGCAGGCCAGGAATCAATCCGAACAGGTTGTTGGAAACATTGATACTAGTCTTATGCGAGAGGTCGTCCGCTGTCGCAGTAGAGGAAGCAGCAGTCGATTCTTTTTGTCCGAACGAGATGCCCCGCCCGTATTCCGTGCTACTGCCTGCCATGTCGACAGCAGCATGTTGTACACTATCCTTCACTTGCGCCAATGAGACGGATGAAAACAGTATACATGCGATTAATAGCTTCATACTTTTTTTCATAAGTATATTGTTATTTCTTTATTCATTAATGATGTTTATTCCCAACCCGGATTCTGTACAAGTCCGTATCCCTTGCTCACTTCTTTGGCAGGGAAAGCACTCAGATACCACTTTGCCGAGAATCCGCCTTCTTTCTGCCAGGCTCTTTCTTTCAGTTGCGGGAATTCGAACTGATATTCTTTCGTCGTCTTATGGCGATAGATGTTGATTCCATGCAAGTGTTTTGTAAAATCTTCAGCCCGTTTCCAGCGAATAAGATCGAAGAAACGCACTTCTTCCCAACCGAATTCACAAGCACGCTCACGAAGAATGGCCTCACGGAAAGCCTTCTTGTCGAGCCCACCCTTCAAATCATCCAAACCGACACGGTTTCTCACTGCATTGATATATGGATAAGCCTCATCGGTCCGGTCACATTCATTCAATGCTTCGGCATATGATAAGTAAATCTCCGCCAGACGAAGATATGGCCAGTGGGTGATTCGTCCTTTGTATTCGCCCTGACGGTCGAGCACAAATTTACGAAGAGCAATACCCGTAGCAAGACTCTTGCTGTCCAGATAATTCTTCAGGTTCCAATCCTTTCCTTTCGGATAGTTTTTATCACCTTTCTTTGCCTGGAACACTTCAGCGTTATGATCTCCGAACTTATCACCGTCCAGCAGAATAGTCTCACACAAACGTGGGTCGCGATTTATAAACGGATTCTTCCGGTGTTCGGGATTATCCCAATCAAAATCACTGCCGTCCGCCATCGGGAACATATCAAAATATTCTTTTGTCGGACAACTGGCCCCCCAACGGCTCGCCTGTATAAAGAATGCATTATCTGTGGTTTTAAAATGACGACGACAGGAAATCAGGGATTCGGTCGTTCCACGGGTATAATAAGCATCGCAGAAAACCATCCGGTAAGCTCCAGTCTTTACCAGATCGTAATATCCTTCCTTCTTTACTGCTTCGAAGAAATCGGCCCCTGCCCGCACTGCATCTTCCCAACGCTTCTTGTTATAATCGCCAAACCAAGTCATCAGTTGGGTGGAAGCCTCTCCCTCAAAGTAAGGTTTATCCGCATTAAACAACGGGCTGGCAACAAATAGTAATACACGCACTTTCAATCCCATTGCAGCCGCACGAGTCAAACGACCGTCCCAGTTGTTATGCTCCGAAGCCGGCAACGACCAAGGCAATTCTTTAGTATCAATCGCTTCATTCAGCAGATCTGTGATGAATTTGACTGTCTGCTGCAAAGTAGCCCGCTTCGGCAGGTTCACGTCTTCCGGTTTGATGGAATGGTCGACAATCGGAAGGGCACCATAATGACGAAGCATTTCTGCATGCTGAATAGCAATAATTATTTTTGCTTCAGCAATCAAACGATTCTTTTCTTCCGGGGACATATCCGGCACCCGCTCTACGTTTTCAATAAAAAGCCAGGCATGACGGATTCCTTTCCAAGACGAGCGTTCGATAAAGCGGTACTTCGTCGCACCGTCGGCACCACCCTTATCTTCTGTTCCGGCATTATATAAGCCATTGTAATACAAGTCTTCCACACCTCCATAGCCTACACTCGACTGGTTCAGATCGGTCAACCCTTCAATATTCGACACCCACATTCCAGTAGAAATATTCCAACCGGTCACGTAGCCATAAGGCAAAGTAGAATAGCTATACCACAATACACGACGGGCATACTCGGCAGTCGAAAAAATCGTATCAATGGTTACATCACCACTGGGTGGCTTCTGAAGAAACTTGTCTCCGAAGGCCAAATCTTCACATGACATTGTCAGGGTCAGTAACGACAACATCAACAGATGAATATGTTTTCTTATTCGTTTCATGATTTCTTTTCTTTATAGCATTAAAAGCCTACCTTCAAACCAAAATTTACAACCATTACTACCGGATACATAGACTGGTTGCTCGGTTTAGACTCAGGATCTACTATTTTCAGTTTATCCAGCGTCAGCAGATTGTAACCGGAAGCATATATTCTCAGACTTCCCAGATGAATCTGCTTCAGCAGTTTTTGGGAGAAATTATATCCTATTTCCACATTCTTCAGACGGATATAAGATGCATCGCGCAACCACAGGTCAGAGTCACGATAATTGTTCGTCTTGTTGGTGAAAGTAAGAGCCGGAGCTTTTGCCGAGTTCCCCTTCTCGGGCGTCCAGGCATCCGTGACCATATATTTCATCAATGAGCGTGCATTCGTTGCTCCGAAGGGTTCACGGAAAATATCTCCCAAGAGTCGGGAAGTCTTGGTGGCTCCAGACCAAGTCATGCTGACATCAAACCCTTTATAAGAGAAACCAAGGTTCAATCCTCCCGTCAACAACGGATAAATCGGATTACCAATGGCTGCAACATCATTATTATCTATTTTATGGTCATTGTTCAGGTCTTTATACTTCACATCTCCAGGTTTGGGCATAAAACCGGCGCCATAATCAGGCATCGACTTACCGCGTTCTGTTTCATAACGTGCCACATCGTCTTCACTGAAAAAACCGTCATATTTATAGCCGAACTGTTGCCCGACAGGTTTTCCCGTCTTCTGCATATAATCGTACGGATACTGAATTTCATCCATAAATACAATCTTGTTCTTAGCATATGACAAGTTGATACCGATATTGTAGCCGAAATCATTGATGCGATCACGCCAGTTCAGATTCACCTCAAAACCTTTATTATCCACCTTACCAATATTAGCAGTAGGCAGGGTCACAGCCAGATAACCCGGAACTACGGAACGGGTGGTCAGGATGTTTTTGCGGTGTTCTATGAAGTAGTCCAGATTCATTTTCAGCTTACTATCAAAGAAGAAAAGATCAGCACCGTAGTTTTGCTTGGCAGCAGTTTCCCATGTTACGTTCGGATTTCCCTTTTTTGCCTCTGTGGCTCCCACAAGACTAGTAGATACGTTCGTACCGAAGTTGTATTTTCCACTACTGGGATTGTATGCATCCGGCAGATAAAGAAACCGGGACTTGTCGTTAGTACGGTCATTACCCACAATACCATAAGAAGCGCGGAATTTGAAATAACTCAAGTAAGGTTTCAACTTTTGCATGAACTTTTCTTCCGAGAGAATCCAGCCCGCAGAAAAAGCCGGGAATAATCCGAAACGTTTGCCCGGTGCGAAGTTCTCTGAACCGTTATACCCCATATTAGCGTCAATCATATAACGGGTATTAAAGTCATAGGTGACACGTCCCACCAGTCCGACGTAACTGTTCGGAATACCTTTGAGGTTATCCGGGCCATCGGGATAATACTTCATGGTCTGATTATACATCACAAGCCCCGACACATGATGCTTTCCAAAATCACGTTTATAATTAAGGGCAAATTCCAGATACCAGTCTCTTGTCTTACCCATTGACTCTTCATAATTCAAAGAAGTCTTGTCTCCTACTTTACGAAGGTTTATCGTTCCATCATCATTCAGGATACTTTCATATCTCGGATACGAGCATCTACGATATTTAATAAGAGTAACTCCACTATTGTAGGAACCTTTGGCGTGTACTTTCAAGCCCTTTGTCAACATATCGAGCTTTTGCTCAAGCATAAAATCGAAGTTCAGGACGTTACCTGCCGAAGTGTTATATCCTTTTCCATAATAAGGATAAAGCGCATCACGGACATCACCCGGTAACTTTCCTATTTTCTTGCTGTCGGCTACGATCCATTTATCATCTACGACTCCAACTCCGGCAAAAGGTGGAGCCCAATAAATATCACGAAACAGGTAAGCAATATCATCTTTGTCCTCGTAGTTAGGCGAGCGTTTATCATTGACACGCCCTCCCAGGTTCATACGCATCAATGTTGTCTTAGTCACATCAATATCAAGATTAATACGGTAGTTGTAACGATTGTATTTAAAGTTACTATTATAATCTTTTTCCAAAGCACGGAACAAGCCATCCTGAGTGAATACACCCAAAGATGCAAAATAGCGTACTTTTTTTGTTCCTCCGGAAATACTGAGATTGTGTTGTGTTTGTAAAGCGGTTTTCTTAATAAGCATATCCGCCCAATCGGTGTCCGGATAAGCCATCGGATTACTATGTGTACGGAATGCCTCTATTGCCGTATCATCAAAAGCAAGCGCATCTTCAGCCACTCCATCCCGACGCTGTGCATCCACATAGGCAGTCGCATATTCGTAACTATTGGCAAACTCCGGCATTCGTGTAGGCATCTGAATGGCAAATGAGGTAGAGAAATTAACCTTTGCAGGACCTTCTTTACCGCGTTTGGTCGTCACCAAAATTACACCGTTCGCACCTCGCACACCAAATACAGCTGTTGCCGAGGCATCTTTCAGAATAGTGATGTCTTCAATTTCATTCGGGTCAAGCTGGAAAAACGAACGTTCCACTCCATCGACCAGCATCAAAGGCTTGGAAAGATTTTCGGAAAGTGAACCGACGCCACGCACATACAAGGAGGGGTCATCAGCCCCTGGTTGTCCGGTAGTCTGTACGGTAGACAACCCCGTGACTTTACCAGTCAAAGCATTTGCCAAACTTGAGGCCGGTGTTTTTAATAATTCGTCCGAATTCACTGATGACATAGAACCGGTAACTGTTACTTTCTTTGTTGTACCATAAGCAATTACCTGTACTTCTTGTAATTGCTGTACGCCTTCATTCAGTTCGATCTTCAGGTTCCTTTCCCCTTTATAATGGATTATTTTATCTTCGTATCCGACATACGACACAACAAGGGTAGCTCCTACCGGCACTTTTAGGCTGAAACGGCCATCCATATCGGTAATCACTCCTGTGGAAGTTCCCTTTATAACGATGCTCGCCCCAATGACAGGCCCGAAACTATCTGATACGGTACCATTGACGTCAATTACTTTTTGTTGCGTTACCAAATGGTTTGTCCAATTCTCCGCATCAGTATAACTCCCCGACGGGAATACTATCTGACTCACGAATAACGAAACTGCCAGTAACCATACCTTATGAGGAATTTTCATAGGGTTAACTAGTTTTTTCATACTTACTTTTAAATTTAAGTGATACACTGTTTTTTTACTTAATCAAGAATAGTAGATAAGATACTGCATAAAAACAGTTCTTCTTTTTAAGACAGGAAACAAGCTTTCATTCATGGTGATTTCATAATACATAAGATTAGATGATTAATAGTTAATTCAATGTTCGGCTAAGGTAAGCACAGTCCACGATACGAGAGGTACAGGATATTCCGACATATGGTCTCCATTTGTCCAACTATGTCGAATTAACAATGCAGAGAGCCTCCTATGAACGTTTTTGTATTTTTGCCGTACTTTTTTACACAGGGAACCTGATAGAGTTATTCTTTAAGAATGATTATCTGTCCTATTTTTATTTCTTTTTTTAGTTAATCTGATTACCTTTGTTGCCTAATCTTTTTTCGTTTAACTATAGTTATACATAAAAATAACTATAGTTTCCCTTACGAATAACTATAGTCATACGAAAGAGATACTATAGTTATATGAAATAAAAATAGCAAATAAAACAAATCCGTACAGGCAATCGGATAAATAAAAGTGCCGATATAAAACAATTCTGATTATGAGTATACATTACGACCTTTACGACACGCCCGACATTCAGAAGAAAGGCGAAAAACAACCGCTTCATCCCCGTGTCGTTTTCAACGGAACAATCGATCAGGAAGAATTTCTGGATCGTGTTCACAAATTCACCGGAATAAGCCGTAGCTTACTGGTAGGTGCCATGCAGTCTTTCCAAAATGAATTAAGAGATTTGCTAGCAAACGGATGGATTGTAGAACTGGGTGACATCGGATACTTTTCCGTATCTCTACAAGGACCTCCCGTAATGAAAAAGAAAGATGTGCATGCACAATCCATCAGCTTGAAAAATATCAATTTCAGGGCAGGCAAACAGTTCAAGAAAGAAGTGGCCCAACAAATGAGACTGGAGCGCGGAACATCGTTCACTCGCCCTCACGGGAAAGGACGCGGTGAAGAAGAATGTCTGAAGCTAATCAATGAACACCTCCAACGATTTCCCTGCCTGACCCGTGCAGACTATTGCCGAATGACAGGACATGACAAACAACGAGCGATCAATGAGTTAAACGCCTTTATCGAACGTGGATTATTGATCCGTTATGGAGCGGGTAAACTAGTAGTTTATGCAAAGAAAAGCGAAAAATAAAATACAATCATTTAGCGGAATGACCCAAAAATCTGCACTGGACAAGAAACAATTGTTCAGTGCAGAATCCTTTTTTATATATTCATAGAAAGAGGAGTTCTTAAATAAGAACTTTGTATCGGGACGTATGCACCCTGTCTTCAGATATTCAATCCATTCTTCCAGAGGAGTAACAGTTACTTTGTTAAACTCATTCACACGGATAAGGAAATATTCAGGAAAGACTTCAGCAGGCAACTTACGGACAATAGCTCCCTGTTCTTTGGTAGTAACTTTCAGATGATCGCCCGTGTGTACACCTAAGAATGTATTCTGTCCATGATAAAGGTAGTCACTTCCTTGTCCAATGTCAAAAGTTTTATATCCAGCTATTTATCTATGACGGTTAATCATATTGATAGTAGATGAGTCAAGCATAAGTTATATTTACGTATAAACAGCGTATAAGAGCCGACTAATGTAACAGCCAATTTTTATTAACGTGAGACACCTTTTTCCTCCGCGGGGAAAAACCGCATCTCACGCTTTTACTGATTTAGAGTAAGTAAAATACTCTATTTTCTAGCTAATTTATTAAAAACTAGCCTTAATTGAATGATTTTTTGCCCTTCACTGAATAAAATATTTCCTATCTTTGACTCCCGAAATTCAAACCTAATACAAAAAACCCATGAAGAAACAACTACTCTCTTGCTGCTTGGCTGCATTGGGACTGACAGCAATTCAAGCGCAAAGCTTCAACGAGTGGAAAGATCCGGAAGTGAATTCCGTAAACCGTTCCGCTATGCACACTAATTACTTTGCTTTCGCATCGGCTGATGAAGCTAAAGCCGGAATTAAAGAAAATTCCGCGAATTTCATGACCCTGAACGGTCTTTGGAAATTCAACTGGGTGAGACACGCAGACGCGCGCCCCACTGACTTTTATCAGACTAATTTTAACGACAAAGGCTGGGATGACCTTCAGGTTCCCGGTGTCTGGGAGTTGAACGGCTACGGTGATCCTATCTATGTCAATGTAGGATATGCCTGGAGAAGTCAATTCAAAAACAATCCTCCGCTAGTGCCGACAGAAAACAACCACGTAGGCTCTTACCGCAAAGAAATCACCCTTCCCGCCGGCTGGAAAGGCAAAGAAATTTTCGCACATTTCGGTTCGGTAACCTCCAATATGTATCTTTGGGTGAACGGACGTTACGTAGGATATAGCGAAGACAGCAAACTGGAAGCCGAATTCAACCTGACGAACTACCTGAAACCGGGTAAAAACGTCATCGCTTTTCAAGTTTTCCGCTGGTGCGACGGCAGCTACCTGGAAGATCAGGACTTCTTCCGCTACTCCGGTGTAGGACGCGACTGCTATCTTTACGCACGTGACAAGAAATACATCCAGGATATTCGCCTCACTCCAGATTTGGATAGCCAATATAAAGACGGTACGCTGAACATAGCCGTTGATCTGAAAGGAAGCGGCACAGTTGCCTTGGACTTGACAGATACTCAAGGTAACAGTGTAGCAACTGCCGACCTGAAAGGCTCTGGCAAATTAAACACTACCCTATCCATCTCCAACCCGGCCAAATGGACTGCCGAAACGCCTAATCTCTACACGCTGACCGCTACACTGAAAAACGGCAACAACGTAGTAGAAGTAATCCCCGTTAAAGTAGGATTCCGCAAGATTGAGCTGAAAGGCGGACAGATACTCGTCAACGGGCAACCGGTACTCTTCAAAGGAGCCGACCGTCACGAAATGGACCCGGACGGCGGTTATGTCGTTTCTCTCGAACGTATGTTGCAGGATATCAAAGTGATGAAAGAATTGAATATCAACGCTGTGCGTACCTGCCATTATCCGGACGACAACCGTTGGTATGACCTTTGTGACCAATATGGTCTGTATGTAGTGGCCGAAGCCAACGTAGAATCTCACGGAATGGGTTACGGCGATCAGACACTGGCAAAGAACCCGAGTTATGCTAAAGCTCACATGGAACGTAACCAACGCAATGTACAACGCGGATACAACCATCCGTCCATCATCTTCTGGTCACTGGGTAACGAAGCCGGCATGGGACCGAACTTTGAGAAATGTTACACTTGGATTAAGAACGAAGACAAGACACGTGCCGTACAGTATGAACAAGCAGGAACCAGCGAATTCACCGATATTTTCTGCCCGATGTATTATGACTACGACGCTTGTATCAAATATTGTGAAGGTAATATCCAAAAACCGTTAATCCAATGCGAATATGCACACGCAATGGGTAACTCACAAGGAGGATTCAAAGAATACTGGGATATCATCCGTAAATATCCGAAATATCAGGGTGGATTTATCTGGGACTTTGTAGATCAGTCCTGCCACTGGAAAAACAAAGACGGAGTAAATATCTATGGTTATGGCGGTGATTTCAACAAATACGACGCTTCGGACAACAACTTCAACAACAACGGTTTGATTAGCCCCGACCGCGTACCCAATCCGCATGCATACGAAGTAGCTTATTTCTATCAGGATATATGGACGACTCCTGCCGATCTTGCCAAAGGCGAAATCAACATCTTCAACGAGTATTTCTTCCGCGACTTATCTGCTTATTACATGGAATGGCAATTACTGGCAAACGGAGAAGTAGTGCAAACAGGCATCGTATCCGACCTGAAAGTAGCGCCCCAACAAACTGTGAAAGTGCAAATTCCATTTGACACAAAGAACATCTGTCCTTGCAAAGAACTGCTGCTCAACGTGAGCTACAAACTGAAAGCCGCCGAAACACTGCTGCCGGCCGGAACCACCATCGCTTACGACCAACTAAGCATCCGTGACTACAAAGCACCGGAACTGAAACTGGAAAACCAACAGGCATCTAACCTTCCGGTCATCGTGCCCACCATTTTGGACAACGACCGCAACTTCCTGATTGTGAAAGGTGAAAACTTCTCTATGGATTTCAACAAACACAATGGTTACCTCTGCCGTTATGACGTCAACGGCATGCAACTGATGGAAGATGGCAGCGCACTGACTCCTAACTTCTGGCGTGCACCGACCGACAATGACTTCGGAGCCGGACTACAACGCAAATATGCCGCCTGGAAGAATCCAGAACTGAAACTGACTTCTCTGAAACATGCTATTGAAAACGATCAGGCAGTGGTTCGTGCCGAATATGACATGAAGTCGATTGGCGGAACATTATCGCTGACTTACACCATTAACAACAAGGGAGCAGTGAAAGTTACCCAAAAGATGGCGGCAGACAAGAGCAAGAAAGTTTCTGACATGTTCCGTTTCGGTATGCAAATGCGTATGCCAGTCAACTTCAACGAGATAGAATATTACGGCCGTGGTCCGGGAGAAAACTACGCCGACCGCAACCACGCGGCAATGTTAGGTAAATATCGCCAGACAGTGGAAGAACAATTCTATCCTTACATCCGCCCGCAGGAAACCGGAACAAAAACGGATATCCGCTGGTGGAGACTTCTGAACATCAGTGGCAACGGACTGCAATTCGTATCGAGTGCTCCTTTCTCCGCTTCTGCCCTGAATTACACCATCGAGTCATTGGATGACGGCGACGGCAAAGACCAGCGTCACTCACCGGAAGTAGAAAAGGCAGACTTCACCAACTTCTGTATCGACAAGGCACAAACCGGACTTGCCTGTGTCAACAGTTGGGGAGCTATCCCACTGGAAAAATATCGTCTTCCTTATCAGGATTATGAGTTAAGTTTTATTATGACTCCTGTATATCATAAAATAAAGTAAAAAACATAGTTAAAAAACACGGTATCAGAGAACAAGAATACCGAATTTAAAGTACTTTTGCAACCGGAAACTAAATTATCTAATTTAGTTTCCGGTTTTTCTTCCTTAACCCCCTTATCTATATAGATGAACAGCACACTGGCAACAAACGCATTAAATTAAAAAACAGATATTTATAAGTATGAAAAGTAGAATTGTTTTATTTGCATTTTGCGTAGCCCTCTTGTCTAGTTGTGGCAATAAGGGCAATGACACAGGAAAGGTTCCTGAATATGCAGTACAAGAGTTACAAAAAACGACTGCTAATTTAACAACTGCCTATCCGGCTACAATTAAAGGAAAACAAGATGTAGAAATCCGCCCCCAAGTATCGGGCTTCATCACGAAACTCTGTGTAGACGAAGGAGCAACTGTCCGTAAGGGACAAGTATTGTTCATTGTTGATCCTACACAATACGAAGCTGCAGTGCGCACAGCAAAAGCTGCCGTTGCTACAGCCGAAGCTGCTGTCAGCACTCAACAAATGACGGTAGACAATAAGCGTGAGCTTAACAAGAAGAACATCATCAGTGACTACGACTTGTCAATGGCAGAAAATACGCTGGCGCAATCACAGGCACAACTGGCACAAGCAAAAGCACAGCTTACCACTGCACAGCAGAATCTCTCTTTCACCCAAGTGAAGAGTCCTTCTGACGGTGTAATCAACGATATTCCGTATCGTCTGGGAGCATTGGTAAGCCCTTCCATCTCTACTCCGATGACTACTGTTTCTGAAATTGATGAAGTATATGTATATTTCTCCATGACAGAAAAAGAGCTGTTGGCCATGACTAAAACCGGAGGTACTATCAAAGAAGAAATCAGCAAAATTCCAGCTATCAAATTGCAGCTGATCGACGGTACAGAGTACAGCATCGAGGGTAAAGTAGACGCAATTACAGGAGTGATCGACCAGTCAACCGGTTCGGTAAGTATGCGTGCCCTTTTCCCGAACAAAGAACACATCTTACGCAGTGGCGGAACAGCAAACGTACTGATTCCTTACACGATGGAAAATGTGATTACGATACCGCAATCAGCAACAGTAGAAATTCAGGATAAGAAGTTCGTTTACGTTTTGCAACCGGATAACACGGTGAAATATACAGAAATCAAGATCTTCAATCTAGACAACGGAAAAGAATATCTCGTAACTTCAGGTCTGAATCCTGGAGATAAAATTGTAATCGAAGGCGTGCAGAGTCTGAAAGATGGCCAGAGCATACAGCCTATCACACCTGCTCAAAAAGAAGCGAACTATCAACAGCATTTGAAAGACCAGCACGATGGTAATTTAGCTACAGCTTTCAATTAATAATTTAGATAATCGTATGAAGTTAGATAAATTTATTAACCGTCCGGTACTATCAACGGTTATTTCTATTTTGATAGTCATTCTGGGTGCTATCGGACTGGCAACACTGCCAATCACCCAGTATCCGGACATTGCGCCTCCTACCGTATCGGTAAGGGCCACTTATACGGGTGCCAGCGCGTCGACCGTATTGAATTCCGTGATTGCCCCGCTAGAGGAACAAATCAATGGTGTGGAAAATATGATGTATATGACCTCCAACGCATCCAACACCGGTGCAGGTGATATATCCATCTATTTTAAACAGGGAACAGACCCAGATATGGCTGCCGTTAACGTGCAGAACCGTGTTTCTATGGCACAGGGATTACTGCCTGCCGAAGTAACCAAAGTCGGTGTGACAACTCAGAAACGCCAGACTTCCATGCTAGTGGTGTTCTCTCTTTACGACGAAAGTGATACATATACAGAATCATTTATCGAAAACTATGCTAAGATCAACCTGATTCCGCAAGTTCAGCGTGTACCGGGTGTGGGTGATGCCTCTGTGATGGGACAGGACTACTCTATGCGTATCTGGCTACGTCCGGACGTAATGGCGCAATACAAGCTGGTTCCGGGCGACGTATCCGCAGCCTTGGCAGAACAGAACGTGGAAGCTGCTCCGGGACAATTCGGTGAACGCAGCAACCAGACTTTCCAATATACCATCCGCTACAAAGGACGTCTGCAACAACCGGAGGAATTCGAAAATATCGTCATCAAATCTTTGCCCGACGGTGAAGTGCTTCGCCTGAACGATATTGCAGAAATCCAACTGGACCGTTTGGGATACAACTTTACCAACCGTGTAAACGGACATAAGGCTGTAACCTGTATCGTTTATCAGATGGCAGGAACAAATGCGACACAAACCATCAGCGACATTCAGGTGTTGCTGGATGAAGCGTCCAAATCACTGCCTGCCGGTTTGAAGATAAACGTATCCATGAATGCCAACGACTTCTTGTTCGCTTCTATCCATGAGGTATTGAAAACATTGATCGAGGCATTTATCCTGGTATTTATCGTAGTATATATCTTCCTGCAGGACTTACGTTCTACATTGATTCCGACCATTGCCATCCCGGTAGCTCTTATCGGTACATTCTTTATCCTGTCCTTAGTAGGATTCAGTTTGAACTTGCTGACGTTATGTGCGCTTGTACTCGCCATCGCCATTGTGGTCGATGACGCCATTGTGGTCGTCGAGGGTGTACACGCCAAGCTAGACCAAGGCTATACTTCCGCCCGTCTGGCTTCCATCGACGCAATGAACGAATTGGGCGGTGCTATCGTATCCATTACACTGGTCATGATGGCCGTATTTATCCCGGTAAGTTTCATGGGTGGAACGGCGGGAACATTCTATCGCCAATTTGGTATGACTATGGCCATCGCCATCGGTCTGTCCGCTCTGAACGCTTTGACATTAAGCCCCGCCTTGTGTGCCGTTCTTCTGAAACCGCACAAGCAGGAAGGTTCCGAAGAAGTTCCTCCATTGAAGGAGCGTATGAAAACAGCCTACAAGACGGCTCATACAACAATGATAAACAGATATACCGAAGCAATCGGAAAGATGTTGCATCCGGGAATCACACTCACATTCACACTTGTTGCCATTCTCGGTATGATTTTCGGATTCTTCAGTATCAATCCGGTGATTACCGCCATCCTCATACTTCTTAGTATTTTGGCACTAATCGGAATGAGCACGAATAAATTCAAGAACAGATTCAACGATACCTATGAATCTATCCTGAAACGATATAAAAAGCACGTACTGTTCTTCATCCAGAAGAAATGGTTGTCCATGGGGTTGGTCGTTGCTTCTATTGTATTGCTTATGTTCTTCATGAACACCACTCCGACAGGTATGGTGCCCAACGAAGATACCGGTACACTGATGGGAGCTGTGACTTTGCCGCCGGGCACGTCACAAGACCGCTCGGAAGAGATTCTGGCACGTGTAGACAGCCTGATTGCCGCTGATCCGGCCGTATCTTCGCGCACATTGATTTCCGGTTTCAGTTTCATCGGTGGACAGGGACCGTCCTACGGTTCTTTCATCATCAAACTGAAAGATTGGGATGAACGTTCGATGATACAAAACTCTGACGTTGTGGTGGGGTCCTTATATATGCGTGCACAGAAGATCATCAAGGAAGCACAGGTGTTGTTCTTTGCTCCGCCGATGATCCCGGGTTATTCAGCATCTACGGATATTGAGGTGAATATGCAGGATAAGACGGGCGGTGACTTGAACAAGTTCTTCGATGTAGTCAACGACTATACCGCCGCACTGGAAGCCCGCCCTGAAATCAATTCTGCCAAAACAACGTTCAACCCGAACTTCCCGCAATATATGATTGATATTGACGCGGCAGCTTGTAAGAAGGCAGGCATCAGCCCGAGCGACATCCTTACCACTATGCAAGGATATTATGGTGGTCTGTATGCATCCAACTTCAACCGTTTTGGTAAGATGTATCGTGTAATGATTCAGTCGGACCCGTTATCACGTAAGAATCTGGAATCTTTGAAGAATATCAAGGTTCGTAACAGTGCCGGTGAAATGGCTCCTATCTCTCAATTCATTACGATTGATAAAGTGTATGGCCCGGATATCATCAGCCGCTTCAACCTTTACACTTCCATGAAAGTGATGGTGGCTCCTGCCAGTGGTTATACATCCGGACAGGCATTGGCTGCGCTGGCAGAAGTAGCCAAGCAGAATCTTCCGACCGGTTACACCTACGAGTTGGGTGGTATGGCGCGTGAAGAAGCTCAGAGCAGTGGAAGCGCTACCGGATTGATTTTCATCCTCTGCTTCGTATTCGTTTATCTGTTGCTGAGTGCACAATACGAAAGTTACATACTTCCGTTAGCCGTATTATTGTCCGTTCCGTTCGGTCTGCTAGGCAGCTTCCTGTTTGTGAACGGAGTAAGTGCTATCGGTAATATCTCGATGTTGAAGATGATTCTGGGGACAATGTCCAACAATATCTATATGCAGATTGCGTTGATCATGTTGATGGGTCTGTTGG
>ENA-OWPD01000266-OWPD01000266.1-human-gut-metagenome-genome-assembly--contig:-NODE-266-length-67266-cov-4.156373_pt1 | contig 67266 bp, 69 predicted proteins | sample MGYA00248262_ERZ651842 | MGnify/ENA primary metagenome ERZ651842 (study PRJEB26924, sample SAMEA4378253) | human gut metagenome | biome: human gut; feature: human-associated habitat; material: faeces... | reverse complement strand
AATTAGAGAATTGATTAGTGTATCTGATGATTTGGATATTGAATTACATTTAGCTGGAGATATATCTTTTGATTATAAAGAAGAGCTGACTAAACAACTTAAATGTAAAAAAGTAATCTTTGATGGTATTCTAAATCGACAGCAAATATGTGATTTATATAGGAAAAGTAAGATTGGCATGGCATTGTTGCACCCGACACCTAATCATGTAAATGCGTTAGCAATAAAATTATTCGAATATATGGCAGCTGGGTTACCAATAATTTGCTCTGATTTTCCATTATGGAAAAAAATTGTGGAGGATAATGGGTGTGGAATTTGTGTCAATCCATTTAATAAAGCAACTTTAGTAGAAGCAATACAATTTTTGGTAACAAATGAAAATAAAGCGAAAGAAATGGGAGATTCTGGGAAAAGATGTGTTCATGAAATATATAATTGGGAAAAAGAAGAAGATAGGTTGTTAAAAATCTATTCTAAACTTTAAAAGACATAGTTGCGGAAGGGAAAGTTGTTATGCGCATATATATTGTTGCAAGAGGATATCCAACAAAAAGATTTAAGACTAATGGGATTTTTGAATTTGATCAGGCGATAGCATTAAAAAAAAGAGGACATGAAGTTGTTTTTCTTGTATTGGATTTACGATCTATAAGAAGAAAAAGAAAATGGGGGAATGAATCAAAAAAAGTTGAGGGAATTTTTATAGAAGCTTTAAATCTTCCACTGGGTAGAATACCAAATAAATGGTTATATATATTGGGCGAAATTGGATTAAAAAAATTATATAAACGTTGTGTACATAAGTATGGAAAACCAGATGTTATACATTCACATTTTGCAGATATTTCTTATATTACTAATATGGCATTATCTAAGGAAAAGAGTGTAAAAGTAATTACAGAACATGCTTCTGTAATTCATAATGATTTAGTAAAAAACAGTGATAAAATAAGATATAAGAGAGCTTATCATATGGCTGACGAAGTAATTGCGGTTAGCAGTTCGTTGGCGAGTGTAATGTTTAATGAATATCAAATAAAATGTAAAGTAATTCCCAATATTGTTAATATAACAGAATTAGGAATAAAAAATACTTTTACATTAGCTCAAAATAGTAAAACAAAATATACATTTGTTTCTGTTGGGCGTTTAACAAAGGAAAAAGGAATGATTCATTTAGTAGAAAGTTTTGTTTCTTGTTTTAATATGGATGAAGATGTTCAGCTAATTATTGTGGGGGATGGTGTAGAAAAAAAGTGCCTAGAAGAAATAATCCGAAGGAATAAAAGAGAAAAACAGATTATCTTGTTGGGGACAAAAAGTAGGTGTGAAATAGCTGGAATTTTGTGTAAGAGCGATTGTTTTGTTTTGCCATCCGAGTCAGAAACTTTTGGAGTAGTATATGCGGAAGCAATGGTTTTTGGAATTCCAGTAATAGGAACAAGATGTGGAGGACCAGAAGATTTCATAGACAGTGAATCAGGAATACTAGTTGATGTTAATGATGAAAGTGAATTGAAAGAGGCACTCTTATTTATGAAAGCAAATAGTAATAAATTATATAACAAAGAAATCATCAAAAATAGAATTAAAAATATATGTTCAGAGGAAATAATTGGGGCTCAATTAGAAAATTTATACAAAGAATTATTAGAAAAAAGGAGTTTATCATGAAACAAACATTATTAAAAAAAATCAAAGAAAAATCAATTACAGTGGGAGTAGTAGGACTTGGTTATGTAGGACTTCCGCTTGCAGTAGAAAAAGCAAAAGCAGGATTCAAAACAATTGGTTTTGATGTGCAGGATGAGAAAGTAAAGCTTGTAAATGAAGGACATAATTACATTGGTGACGTTGTAGATAATGACTTGAAAGAATTGGTTAACAATGGAATGTTGAAAGCTACAACAGATTTTAGTTTTGTTAAGGATGTTGATTTTATTGCAATCTGTGTTCCAACACCGCTCGATGCACATCAGCAGCCGGATATCAGTTATGTAAAATCATCTACAGAGGAGATTTCTAAGTATCTCACTAAAGGAACAATGGTAGTGTTAGAATCTACTACATATCCGGGCACAACAGAAGAATTAATCAAGCCAATTCTTGAGGAGGGTTCTGGATTAAAATGTGGAGAGGATTTCTATCTTGGATTTTCACCAGAACGTGTAGATCCGGGTAACCTGATTTACAAGACTAAAAACACACCGAAGGTCGTAGGCGCTATTGGAAAAGATGCAACAGAAGTAATTGCAACAATGTATCGTGCAGTTCTTGAAGGAGATGTGTATGAAGTTTCTTCGCCTGCAATTGCAGAGATGGAAAAGATTCTTGAAAACACTTATAGAAATATCAATATAGGTCTTGTAAATGAATTGACAATGCTTTGTAACAAGCTTGGAATCAGTATGTGGGAAGTTGTAGATGCTGCTAAAACAAAGCCTTATGGTTTCCAGGCATTTTATCCAGGCCCAGGTCTCGGCGGCCATTGCATTCCGTTAGATCCTTATTATTTATCATGGAAGGCAAGAGAATATGGTTTCCATACATCAATGATTGAGAGTTCTATGATGATTAATGACCAGATGCCGGAATACTGTGTCGAGCGCGCAAGCAAAATATTAAATCGTCATGCCAAGGCAATGAACGGAGCGAAAGTACTTGTTGTAGGTGTTGCATATAAACAAGATATCGATGATTACCGTGAAAGCCCAGCTCTTCGCGTAATAGAAGTATTAAAACGTGAGCAGGCAAATGTTGATTTCTATGATCCATGGATTGCTGAATACAAATATAAAGGAGAAAAGCATCAGGGAATTAAAGAAATCGGTCCGGAAGTTATTGCAGAGTATGATTTGATTATGATTACAGCAGCACATACAAATGTTGATTACGATATGATTCAGAAAAATGCAGTAGCAATTTTTGATACAAAGAATGTTATGAAGAATATCGAAAATCGTGAAAATATTGAAGTTTTATAGGAGAAATGGAAATGAAGATTGTTACAGTTGTTGGAGCACGTCCGCAATTTGTGAAAGCAGCGGCTGTATCTCGCGTTATCAGAGAAAAACACACAGAGATATTGGTCCATACAGGACAACATTATGATAATAATATGTCCGATGTATTTTTTGAAGAATTGCATATTCCGAAGCCGGATATTAATTTAGGGGTTGGTTCAGGATCGCACGCAAAGCAGACAGCTGAAATGTTGGTTGGAATTGAGGAAATTCTTATAAACGAAAAACCGGATTATTTATTAGTATATGGAGACACGAACTCGACATTAGCTGGGGCATTGGCAGCATCTAAAATACATATTCCGGTTATTCATGTGGAAGCTGGACTTCGTTCTTTTAATATGCGTATGCCTGAAGAACAAAATAGAATTCTGACGGACAGGATATCGACATTGTTACTGTGTCCGACAGACGTAGCAGTGGATAATTTAGAAAAAGAAGGGATAACAAAAGGGGTGTATAACGTAGGAGACGTTATGTGTGATGCTGTACTATATTACTCCAAATTGTTAGATGAAAAGCCACTGGACTATTATTTCAGTCATTTAGATGGATTATTTGGAAAAATAGAGCCGGTAAAAGAATGGTATTTATCTACGATACATCGTGCTGAAAATACAGATAGCATAGAGAAGGTTAGAGAGGTGCTTAGCGCTTTTGAGCAATTGGATGCATCTGTGATTTTTCCTGTACATCCAAGAACTAAAGGCTTAGTAAGAGAGTTACAAAAGTTACACCAGTATAAGAATATACTCTTTGTAGAACCTATGGGATATCTTGATATGCTTTATTTTGTAAAGAATGCAAAGAAAGCAATTACAGATTCAGGTGGACTACAAAAAGAAACCTATATTTTAGATACTCCATGTGTGACAGTGAGAGACCAGACAGAATGGGTAGAAACATTGATAGGAAACCACAATGTTCTTGCAAAGCCAAAGGCGGAAGATATTGTGGAAAAAGTTATGAATACAACTATTGATTATGGTAAAAAAGAAGCCTATTATGGGACAGGAAATGCAGCGGAGGAGATCTGCAATCTGATTGGTTAAGAAAGAGAGGATTTAGTTATGAAGTATGCACTTGTAGGATGTGGAAGAATTGCAACAAATCATGTAAAGGCAGTATTAAATAACAATTTGGAATTTGTAGCTGTGTGTGATGTGATTCCGGAACATATGGAAGAACTGCTGGCAAAGCATGATCTTCAAAACGATACAAGCATTAAGCGGTATACAGATTACAAGAAAATGATTGAAGAAAATGAGATTGAGTTGGTGGGTATTGCTACAGAAAGTGGTCTGCACGCAGAAATTGCATTGTATTGTATTGATCATGGAATTAATCTTATTATTGAAAAACCAATGGCTATGAGCATGCAGGATGCTACAGAGATTATCAAACGCTCTGAAGAAAAGGGTGTGAAAGTATCCGCTTGCCATCAGAATCGTTTTAATGTAGCCGTTCAGGAAATGAGAAAGGCTTTGGAAGCAGGTCGTTTTGGAAAGCTTTCTCACGGATCCATCCATGTGAGATGGAATAGAAATCAAGGCTACTATACACAGGCACCTTGGAGAGGAACCTGGGCACAGGATGGAGGTGCACTTATGAATCAGTGTATCCATGGAATTGATCTTCTGCGTTGGATGATGGGAAATGAAATTGATGAAGTTTATGGTGTTACTAGACAGCAGTTTCATGATTACTTGGAAGCTGAAGATATCGGAATGGCTGTTGTAAAGTTTAAGAATGGCGCAGTGGCTACCATCGAAGGAACAACAAATGTTTATCCACAGAATTTGGAAGAAACTTTATACTTATTCGGTGAAACAGGAACTGTAAAATTAGGTGGAAAGTCAACAAACAATATCGATGTCTGGAATTTTGCAGATGAGACTGAGGAAGATCAGGCGAATAAAGGTCTTGAGGAAGCAACAAGCAATGTCTATGGTAACGGACATACAAGTTTATATGCAGATGTGATTGATGCAATTAAAAATGACAGAGCTCCATATGTAGATGCATATGCAGGAAGAAATGCATTGGAACTCGTTCTTGCAATTTATAAGAGTCAGAAAGAAGGAAAAGCAGTAAAACTTCCTCTTGGTGAATTTGCAAGTTTAGATATGACAGGAGAATTTTAAGATGAGTGATTATTTTGTACATGAAAGCAGTTACGTTGATGATGGCGTAAAAATAGGACAAGGTACAAAAATCTGGCATTTTTCACACATTCAAAGTGGAGCAGTTATTGGTAATAACTGCTCTTTTGGACAGAATGTGAATGTAGCAAATAATGTCAAAATAGGAAATGGTGTGAAGGTGCAGAATAATGTGTCAATTTACGAAGGAGTAGAGTTGGAAGATTATGTTTTTTGTGGTCCGTCTATGGTCTTTACGAATGATTTGACACCTCGTGCAAAATATCCTAAAGGAAGCGTGGGATATAAGAAGACAGTTCTGAAAGAAGGTGCAACTGTTGGAGCTAATGCAACAATTGTATGCGGACATACAATTGGAAAATGGGCAATGATTGCAGCTGGAGCTGTTGTGACAAAAGACGTACCGGACTATGCTCTTATGGCAGGTGTGCCTGCCAAACAGATTGGATGGGTGTGTGAATGTGGTAATCGTTTGAAAGGCAAGGTATGTGAGTTTTGCGGAAACAGTTATATGGTAAGGCAAGGAGTCATGCTAAAAAGATGAAAGAAAAATATGTATATTTTCTCTTTTTTATTTTCATTGGAGTTTATATAGGCTATCTACAGATAATAAATAACGATAATGTGTTTTATTTTTTGTATATAATATGTTTTTTTATATTGTTAATAAATTCTTCTAGATGTATTATGAGTTCATTGAATGTATTTTCTGTTGGAGTATTTATATGGTTAATTTATATGCTTTTGAGTATATATCGTACATATTCAATAGATTCAGGGGTTAAATATTGTATTGTTATTATAATGTTCGCTATTAGTGGGATAGTTTTGGCTGGTCTTTCAGGATGGGCTGATATATTTTATATTAGCTTAGTTTTAACGTTAGTAGGGCATGTTTTTTATACAATATTTTCTATTTTCTTTACAAAAGAAGCGTTAATAATCAGTAGTCATTTTTTGTCTAGTGAGGTACAAAAAATGACAGAACGATGGGCATATGAGATGCATCATTATGCAGGAATATCAGGACAAACCGTAATTAATGCGCTTTTTTTTGTGGTTTTATTAGGAATTGTTTTTGCAGAATTACTAATTCAAAAAAAAAGATATGTTAAAATAGAATTATTTTTTGTAAGCATATTATTGGGTGTATTGTTGATTTTAACAGGGAAAAAAGCATCTATTATTGTAGCGCTTATGTGTATTGTAGTAACAAGTTTTTATTACTTTTTAGCAACATCTTTTCCAAAAAGAATCGTCAAGATATACTATGTATTAGGTATGATAGGCATGCTCTTTTTAATTATGGGTGTTTTTTTTATAAACGAAGATATATTTAAGTCATTTATAGGAACGTCCATTATTTCCCGAGAAAGGATATTACAAGATTTAAATACTTTTTTCTGGAGATCCCCACTATGGGGAAATGGAGTGGATTCTATTACGTTTTATGTAGGACATTCTGCACACAATAATTATATTCAATTATTGTGTGAATATGGGATAATAGGATTTGTGTTGTTTTTGTTCATACAACTAATAATTACTCTTGATATTTTGAAACGAGGATATCGCTATATGCAACAAAACATGTTAAATAATAGTGGAAAAAGAGCACTTCTTTTCTTTTGTTTTTATCAGTTTTATTTTATGGTTACAGGTTTGTTTGAAAGTACATTATTTAATTATAGAATGTATTTATTATATATATTATCCATAGCATCTTGCTATTCAATATTTAATTTTTATAAGAGGAAAGACTTAAATGAGAAAAATAGTGTATGAGTTAGGAAAATTATTTGTGAAAATAGATGGAATTAAAAATAAATATAAGCGTTTGAGAAATTTAAAAAGACTTGGTCTCGATGAGTCAGATAATATAATTATTGGTGCAGATGTTAATATTGCTTATCCAGAAAATGTTTTCATTGGTAAAAATACATATATAAATGGAGGAGATATTCTTGCTTCTCCTAACGCTACAATTACCATAGGCGAGAATTGTTTGATTTCATATTTTGTTCATATACGAACAGATTCGCATTGTTTTGATGATTCCAAAAAGTTAATTAGAGAACAGGGACATGTAGAAAGAGATATAAATATAGGGAATGATGTATGGATAGGATATGGGGCACAAATTCTTTCTGGTGTTACGGTTTCTGATGGGTGTGTAATTGCAGCAGGGGCAGTATTAACGCGAAGCACAGAACCTTATGGCGTGTATGCAGGAGTACCAGCAAGAAGAATAAAAAATAGAAGATGAAGAGAGTAAGTGACTATGAGATTATTTAAAAAATTAATGCAATTTTCGGTTGGAAGTGTTATTGTTTTAATTCTAGGCTTTATATCTCAACCTATCATCACCAGAATTATTTCGCCGGTTGAAATGGGTAAATTTTCTGTATTTAATACGATTTTGAGTTTGCTTATGGTTTTTATTATAATGGGATTAGATCAAGCATATGGACGTTTTTTTTATGAAGAAAATCAAGTGGATTTATTTCGATTTTGTATTAAAATTCCCATTTTTACTTGTACGTGTGTGTGTGCAATAATAGCAATATTTTATAAAGAATTAACACATTATTTGGTAGGGGAAAGTTCACTTCTTTGTATGATAATGGTAGTTACATTTTTGTTTGGAAATGTAGTTTATAGTTTTCAATTGTTATATGTACGAATGAGTCAACAAGCCCACAAATACTCCTTATATACTGTGCTTGTAAAAGTATTATATTTAATTTTCGTGGTTGTTATATATAAATTTCTTAATGACAATTATATGGTATTGGTAGTTGCTACAGTACTGTCATATTATTGTGTAATTATGGTGGCATCAATTATTGATAAAAAATTTTATCAACAGGTTATTTGTGGCGAAAAACAAATAATTTCCACACAAAAGATTCTAAAATATAGCATACCGTTAATTTTAACTACAGCACTTTCATGGCTTTTTCAATCCGTTGACAAAATTATGATAAAATCCTTTTCAGGATACAAAGAAGTTGGGATATACGCGGGAGCTATAACGATTGTTAATATGTTAAATGCGTTGCAAAGTATGTTCACGACATTTTGGGTTCCGGTTGCTTTTGAACATTATGCAGAATATCCTAATGATCGAGAATTTTATAGTATAGTTAATGAAGTTGTGTCATTCGTTATGTTGCTGGGGGCAACGGTATTAATTAGTTGTAAAGATATATTAGGATATATACTGGGAACACGGTATTCACAGTCTATAGTTGTTTTTCCTTTTTTGGTATTTATGCCTATTATGTATACTATATCAGAGACAACTGTTGTAGGAATCAATTTTAAAGAGAAAACAAACAGGCATATAATTATTACATTAGTTTCAGCATTAGCAAATTGTGTTGGCAATTATTTTTTAGTGCCGATATGGGGTGCGAAAGGTGCAGCTATTTCGACTGGATTAAGTTATGTGATTTTGTTCGCATTGAGAACCTTTTTTTCAAATTGTTACTATAAAGTTAATTTCAAGTTAAAGAAATTTATTGTTTCAGGAATAGTAGTTTATTTCATAGCAATCTTAAATAGCTTTAAAGCAATTAGTTTTATAACAATTTTAAGTGGGGGGATAAGTGTTTTAGTTATTTGTGTTATGTATAGAAATATTTTAAAAGAAGGTGTACAATTAATTAGAAATAGATATATTAATTAAAATAAAGAAGTGAGGTAAAAAAATGGAATTTAGAGATTTAAAAAAACAATACCAAGAATTAAAGAATAATATCAACAAAGCGGTCTTACGGGTTATGGATAATTCGAATTATATAATGGGAGCAGAAGTTCTTGAATTGGAAAGTAAATTAGCAGAATATGTCGGTAGAGAATACTGTATTACATGTGCAAATGGAACAGATGCCTTATCTTTATCGATGATGGCATTAAATATTACATCAGGGGATGCAGTGTTCGTTCCGGATTTCACCTTTTTTTCTACAGCGGAGATTGTTTCATACGCAGGAGCAACCCCCATCATGGTGGATGTGGATAAAAATACATTTAATATTTCGGTTTCTGATCTTGAGGATAAAATAAAAATGGTGTATGAAGAAAAAAAATATACACCTAAAGCTATCATTCCAGTGGACTTGTTCGGTTTACCGGCAGATTATCAGAAGATTATTTCAATTGCAGAAAAATATGACTTAATGGTTATAGAAGATGGTGCACAGGGATTTGGAGGAGAGTTATACGGAAAAAAGGCATGTAGTTTTGGGGTGATAAGTACAACATCATTTTTTCCTGCTAAACCATTAGGATGTTATGGAGATGGAGGCGCTATATTTACTGATGATTCAAAATTAGCTGAATTATTGCGCTCGTATAGAATACACGGGAAAGGTAGAGAAAAATATGATAATATTCGAATTGGCGTAAATTCGAGATTAGATACTATTCAAGCGGCAATTTTAATAGAAAAACTTCATGCATTTATCAATTATGAATTAGACAATATTAATGCCATTGCTAAAAAATATTCAAATGAGTTAGCAAATGTAGTAGATATACCTGTTGTTCCGAAAGGATATAAGTCTAGTTGGGCGCAATATACCATTTGTTTGAAGGATAGAGAAACAAGAGATTGTTTAAAAATGTATTTAAAAGATAATGAAATCCCAAGCATGATATATTATCCAAGGGGAATGCATCAGCAGACAGCTTTTAATAATTATGATTTAAATGACGAGACATATCCTAATACAACAAAATTATGTGGAACAGTGTTATCGCTGCCTATTCATCCATACATGACGGAAAATGAAGTGGTAACGGTATGTAATACCATTAAAGAGTTTATGTATAAACATGATAAGGAGGGGAAAAATTGAATTGTGCTGAACCATTAAATCCAATTAGTATGCGTAAGATTATAAGAAACTTGTGTAAATATTTTTGGGTTTTAATAGTATGTATTGTTTTATCATTAGTAATTAGTTTTTTTGTAGGTATGAAAGGTGATCAAAACAATGATAAATTAGAAGAATATACGGTTACATTAGGAATTAGGAAAACAGAAAATTATAAATCAATTGAAGAAAAATATTATAGTAGAGAATTACAGAAACAAGTATTAGAAGAAAGTGTTAAAAGAACTTTTCAGACAACTGACGTAATAAACGATGAGCTAAAAAATAGTGGATATGAAAAAATCATGCCAACGGAAATTCCAACTTATTCAGAGTATAGTGCATCAGATAATTTTATTACATTGAAAGTAAATAGCATTAATAAAAGTCGTGCTTTATATATACTTGATTTATATCAAAATGAGATTAATGCGTTGTGTCAAAAAATTGATTCCGAATGTTACATAGAAAGAATCAGCCAATCTTCAAATGCAAAAATAGAAGAAAATAATAGTGGCACTTTTAAAATAATCATATTACTTTTTGTTGGAGGAATTTTAGGAGTAATGATTATTGGTTTTTTAGTACTTTTAGATGATAGAATATATACCGAGAAAGAGTTGAAGAGCTGTTTCAGCTTTAATAATCTAGGAAATATTTCTCCAGGAAGACTTCAGTTAAATAAAATATGGGCGCAAAGTTATTTTGAGGTAAACAATATAAACAGCATACTGTTTATTGAAGAAAGATCAAAACAAGTACCAGTAAATGAGCTTAGGGCAAGCTTAAAAGGGCATAAAATAAATGTTTGTTCAAAAAGGGATTGTTTGTATTATCGTCAAATCCTTGAAAGTGATGCAGTGTTTATCTGTATTACATTAGGAAAAACCAAAATTTCTGAAGTGCGTTCTATGGAAGCTGACTTGAATAGTTTAGGGTATTCCATAAATGGTTATTTAACTGAAACGTTAATTAAAACGTCGAAATAAAGGTGAATGCTAGTGAAGTGGGTTAGATATTTTTGCTTAAATATAATGGCGGTTTTGACTTTATACGGATGGATAAATAGACAATATAGTTGTATTTTTTTAGGAATAATATTTCTACTGATTAATAACATTTTGTTTTGTGTGGAAAGATTAGAGGAGCGAATGTTTTTCCTTTTATTTCAAATCATGTTTTTTGTATTTCTTTTAGCTAAACCATTGATATTGATTGTTAGTTCAAATAAACTGTGGTATATGGTTCAAGATAGTGAAAAAGGTATACATTTTGCTTTGATGGCAATGTTTTTATCATTACTCTCAATGAATGTAGGAGCAATACTGTATGAACAATATAAGAGAAGAGGAGAAAAAAAAGGACAAAAGTGTGTAGTATTAAAAGTAAATTCTGTGCAAAAAGAGATGAAAAATGAAAGTATGATATTAGCTGTTCAAAATATATCCTTACTATTTTTTGTTGTGGCTTTGGTTTTTAGCTTTGTAGTGTCTTATGAAAAAATAACTATGATGCAAGGGAGAAGCTATTTGGATTACTATACAAGTTATCAATCTAATTTACCGGCACTGATACATAGGTTAGCCTCGATGATGAAATATGCTTTGTGTAGTTTTTTGGCAACTTATCCTAATAAAAAGAAGTCATTTATTCCATTATGTCTTTATGTAGTTTCTGCAATTCCGGATTTGTATATAGGAATCAGGAATCCATTCGTGTTAAATTGTTTATTTGTATTTGTGTATTATTTGATAAGAGAATATAAATATATAGGTAAAAAAGAAAGTTGGTTTGGGAAAAAAGAAAAAATTATTTCAGTTGTAGCAATCCCTGTTTTGATTATAGCTATGTGCCTATACTCTGATATCAGGATGGATCGTGATATTAAATTTAGTAGTATAGGAGATACTTTCAGACGTTTTTTTATCGAACAAGGGGTAAGTTTTGATGTTTTATTAATTGGATATAGGACAATTGACAAATTACCGGTTAGAGATTTTAGGAATTATACATTCGGCGGTATTATAGATTACTTTTTGCATGGTACGATTGGGCAAAAGATATTTGGAACATATCCATTGCCAAATGGAAATAATATTGTTAATGCACTAGAAAGTAATAGATTTGCACATAATATGTCCTATGTAGCTTTAGGAGATGAATATCTTGCAGGAAGAGGGTGGGGTTCCTCTTATTTATTAGAGCTATATACGGATTATGGCTATTTAGGTATTATAGTTTTTAGCTTGATACTTGGTGCTTTTTTCGTAGCAGTATATAGTTTGTTGTCTAAGAATTTGATAAGTAGAATTAGTGTATTAATGATATTGACGAATATTTTCTTTATGCCGCGAGGCGAAGCGACGAGTTGTTTGGAATTTTTGGTCAGCATTCAGTTTTGGGCATATGTTGGTTTAGAGTATTTTATATCTAGTTTATTTATAAAATCTTATCAAAAAAGGAGGAACGGAGATGTTTGAATATTGTGGCATTAAGGATGTTTTTATAGGAGTGTGGAAAAATAAAAAAAGTTTTTTATCTATTATAATGATATCAGTATTAGTGTTTTGTGGAGTGAACTATGCTAAAGCACAAAATACTGTCAAAGAAATCACCTATACATCCACAGGTCAATATGTTTTTGAATCTGTCATGGATGAAAAGGGAGAAAATTCAATTGTAAAATATTCAGGAGGTCAAATTGCAATTGTATATAAAAGTTTGATCGAATCAGAAGCTACACGAGAGTATATTGTTAATTATTTAAAAGAAAAAGGAGAAAGCGTGTCCACTTCTGAAATTTCAAATTATATACTGTGTTCAATAACTGGAGATGGGTTTGTATTAAATATAACGGTAACAGCACCAACATCTAATTTGGTGATAAAGATATTTGATGCGCTTAAGGAATACTTTGATATATATCAAAAGGAACTATATAATCAAGGTGTAGATAGTTATAGCATAACAGGGATATCTGAAATACAAGAATTAAGTAGTATTATGGAATTTGATTTAATTAAAAGTATGCTTTCGGGAATAGTAGTAGGTACTTTTTTAGGAGGTTTTATCATAGGAGGTTATTGTTTGGCAATCCCTAAAATAAACAGGAAAGACGATTTTGAAAGGTTAGGAATATGTGTAATAGGAAACTTTCGAATCGAAGGAGAATAAGTGAATAATGAAATTTGAAAATCAAAAAACAAAACTTATTATACAGAAAAAAATAGAAGAAAAAGAATGTAAAAAAATAGCCATATGTTCGAGTATACGGACAAAAACATTTTACAATTATATAAAAAAAATTCGGCAAGAATTAGAAAATGAAAATTTTACGCAAGTGACTTTTTTTATAGAGAATGAAGAAAATAATCTTAAGTATTTGCTGGGATGTGATGCAGTTATCTTGGTCGAAAAGTATACAGAAACAAGATACAAGGAATTTAATGAGATGACAGAAATGTTACGAGAGATGTGTTTGCCAATTTTAGGTGTGATTACAATTTAAAAAGATGTAATTAAAGCTGCGGAAGTATAAAATTTGATTTTGTTGATTGAATATTCATATACAATGAAATTGTACTTCCAGAAATCTGAAAATCAAGTATCAAGGAAGTGAAAGTATATTATACAAGTTTACTGGCGTAATACTTTGTTTAAATCAAATGTCATACGCACGTATGTGTCATGAGCAATCTGGTAAATGCTGTCATTTACCCAGGAAGGGTTCTCTTTATTGAGAAAGATGTACCCTTCCTCAAAATCATACGGGAAACAGAAATATGTAGGCGATTTTTTGCGTCTTTTATAGAACAATTTGAAAATATTCTAATATTTTGACTTGGAAAGAAATTTTTATCGAGAACCAGAATTAAGGAACTGTAATATTTTCCATGATTTTGCGATAGTTACCAGTTACTCCTTTTCGGTTCACGACTTGAAAATGTAATTAGTTGCTATGAAGCTTGCTTTCAAGAATATTTGAATATAAGAGCTGTATTTATGAAAGCACCAGCATTCAAACTTTTTCAATTTAGTTGTTGTTTTTGTTCTAATAGTGTAGAATTGAAAAAATAGAGAATGTTAGTATTTAGTATGATAAATACCATGACTTTAAATGCTAATAGATAAAAGGAGCATATAATATATGTTAGTATCGTTTTGTGTAATTGCATATAACGAAGAAAAAGCTCTTCCATCGTTGTTTCGAGATATTATCTCACAAGATTATCCTCATGACAAAATGGAAGTGATTCTTGTTGATGCAATGTCCACAGATAATACAAAGGAATTAATGGAGAGATTCGCGCAGGAAGACCATGGCTTTGTGCGTATTAAAGTGTTGCAGAATCCGAAGAAGATTCAGGCTGCGGGGTGGAATGTGGCTATCCGTGCGTCTGAAGGCGATATTATTATGAGAATAGATAGTCATACATTTATTCCAAGTGATTTTGTGAGTAAGAATGTGAAATGCATAGAGGACGGAGAGTATGTGTCGGGAGGACCAAGACCTAACATTGCGGAAGAAGATACAGCGTGGAAACACACGCTCCTCTTAGCTGAGAGATCAATGTTTGGAAGCAGTATTGCATCTTACAGAAGAAGCCATAAGAAAAAATATGTGAAAAGTGTTTTTCATGGCGCATACAGGCGGGAAGTATTTGAAAAAGCAGGACTTTTTAATGAGAACCTTGGTCGGACGGAAGATAATGAGATGCATTATAGGATTTTAAAGGCTGGATATCAGATTTGCTATACACCTTCTATCATTTCCTATCAGCATACAAGAAATACATGGCATGGAATGATCAAACAAAAGTATGGAAATGGATATTGGGTTGGACTGACATTGGGAGTATGTCCACAGTGTTTTTCTCTGTATCATTTTATTCCATTTTGTTTTGTATTATCCATCTTTGCCACAAGTTTGCTAGCAATAGTGAAAAAACCTTTTTTCATGTTTTTGTTGTGGGGAATGTATGTAGCAGTGAACCTGATTATGAGCTTTGCGTCCATTTGCAAAGAGCGTAAACATTGGCAATATATAATGCTTCCGCTGATCTTTTTGTCACTTCACGTTGCATATGGATGGGGAACAATTGTGGGAATTGTTAAGATGCCTTTTTGGAAGAAGAAATTAAAGAAAGATGCATAGAGGAAAGGTGGCAGTATGGCATACTACTCAAAGGAAGAATTAAAGAAGATGCAGGAACGAAGTCTTGAGATGGCGGAGTATTTTGTGAATTTCTGTAAAGAGAATGGACTGTTATGTTATCTATGTGGAGGAGGTTGTATCGGAGCGATACGTCATCATGGATTTATCCCTTGGGATGATGATCTTGATTTTTTTATGCCTAGAAGAGATTATGAGCGGCTAGCAGTATTATGGAAGAAAAAAGCTGATACAAAGAGATATGAATTATCCAAGTCTGATGCATATCACATTGACAGAAATCTCTTTCTTACCATAAGAGACAGCGAGACAACACAGATAAAACCTTATCAGGATGATCTGGATATTCCGCATGGAATCCCGTTAGATGTTCTTCCGTTAGACGGATATCCGGATAAAAAAAGTAAAAGAATAAGGCAGTGCTTTTGGGCACTTGTATATTCTGTTTACTGTGCGCAGACCGTTCCGGAAAATCATGGGAAAGCGGTGAAGATGGTGGGGAGATTTTTGTTGAAAATGGTACCATCAAAGAATATCCGGTATCGGATTTGGAAGTTTGCAGAAAAGCAGATGACAAAATACAGCATCAAAGACTGTGATTCTATTACAGAGCTTTGTTCAGGTCCACATTATATGAAAAAAAGATATCCAAAAGAAGCCTTTGAATCGGCAGTCTGGAAAGCATTTGAAGATACGGAGATGCCGATACCTACAGGTTATGATTCCTATTTGAAGATTGCATTTGGGGATTATATGAAGATGCCTCCGAAAGAAAAGCAGAAACCGCATCATGACACGAAGTTTTTAGACATGGATCATAGTTATAAGCAGTACAAGGGTAAATTTTATTGTGTGAAAGGAAAATAAATTATGATTTTTGCTGGAATTCTGGCAGGTGGTATGGGAACAAGAATGAATATTGCCGATATGCCAAAACAGTTTTTACCATTAGGAGAAAAGCCGATTATTATTCATACGGTTGAGAAGTTTCTACTAAATGCACAGATTGACCATATTTTTATTGGGGTTCATGAGAATTGGGTGCTTCACATGGAAGACTTGGTTGAAAAATATATTCCAATGAAAAAAAGTAAGATCCACGTAATAGAAGGTGGAAATGATCGTAATAGTACAATCATGAATATTGTAGAAGCTATTGAGAATGAATTCGGAGAAAGTGAAGAACACTATATTATTACTCATGATGCAGTACGCCCCTTTATTACAGCGCGAATCATTCAGGATAATATTGAAACAGTTACTAAATATAAAGCGTGTGATACCGTGACGAATGCGATTGATACAATTGTGATGTCCGAAGATGGACAAAATATCACTGATATTCCAAGACGTAGTCAGATGTATCAGGGGCAGACACCGCAGAGCTTCCAGATAAGTTTATTGAAACGTTTATATCGGGATCTCACAGAAGAGGAAAAGAGTATCCTGACAGATGCATGTAAAATATGTGTGGTTCGAGGAGTGCCAGTGAAGCTTGTAGAAGGTGAGATCTCGAATCTTAAGATAACAACGGTCAGTGATTATAAGATTGCACAGGCAATGGTAGGAGGAAAGATAGTTGATTAACTATACGTACCAGTTGGTAAGCCCACAAGTATTCTCTATTAAATATGATGATATTGTAATAAATGATGATGTGATTATCAGACCAACCTATCTTTCCATATGTCACGCAGATCAGAGATACTATCAAGGTAAGCGAAGTGCAGATGTATTAAAAAAGAAGCTGCCTATGGCATTGATTCATGAGTGTTGTGGTTATGTGGAATATGATCCTACAGGAACCTTTCAACAGGGAGAATTAGTGGTACCGATTCCTAACATTCCGCAGAGAAGAGAGATGGGAATCTATGAGAATTATGTCAAAGGATCCAAATTTTTATCTAGTGGTTATGATGGATTTATGAGAGAATACATTAGTATGCCGGCTGAGCGCATAGTTTCGCTGGAAGGGGTAAAGGAACCGGTTGCAGCAGTCAGTGAATTTGTTAGTGTGGCAGTACATGCTGTAACCCGATTTGAAAAAATTTCCCACGAAAACCGTGAAACCATTGGAATTTGGGGAGATGGAAGCCTTGCGTATTGCGTATCGGCGGTTCTAAAGAGAACCTTTCCTGAAACGAAAGTGATTGTAATTGGGAAATCGGTAAGGAAGCTTGCTTACTTTTCTTTTGTGGATCAGACATATCTAGTAGATAAAATTCCAGAAGATATGGAAATTGATCATGCGTTTGAATGCTGTGGAGGAGAAGGAAGTTCCTATGCTATTGATGATATCATTCGATATTGTAATCCGCAGGGGACTGTAATGCTGATGGGAGTCAGTGAGAATAAGGTTTCGGTTAATACAAGAGATGTTCTTGAGAAAGGGTTGAGTCTTGTGGGCTGTAGCAGGTCAGGACGTGCAGAGTTTCTTAAGGCGGCAGAATATATGAAAGAATTTCAGTTCCAGAAGCGCATTGAAAAGATTATCCAAGTAGAGAAGACAGTATCGGATATTGATGGGATACATCAGGTATTTCAGGCTGATTTACAGAATGCTTTTAAAACCGTATTTCAGTGGAAATAATTAAGAATAAAGAAACACTTGTCCTTAAGGGAAAGATAGTGTATGATGTTAAAGGTGTATTTTGAACGTGTACATGTAAGATAAGAGGTGTTTTATGGCTAAGAGAAGGCATAGAAGGGGAAGAAGAAAAAGGGGAAATTGGTTTTCCAGACTCACTATAGGAAAGAAAATCGGCGTGTGTTTAGGAGGTCTAGTATTAGCTCTTGCGAGCTCCGGAGTGGTATATGTGGCAGCAAAGCTTGGACAGTTGGATACGCAAGAGATTCCTAAGGAAGATATTGTGATTAATGAAGGGGTTGAGCAACTGGCAAGCCTCGGTGAAGGATATCTGAATGTTGCTTTATTTGGTGTAGATTCCAGAGAAGGGGATCTGGAAAAAAATACGAGAACGGACTGTATCATCGTTGCCAGTCTGAATAAAGAGACAAAAGAAATTAAGATGGCATCGGTATATCGTGATACGTTGCTTGATTTATCAGAGGGAACGCTTCAGAAATGTAATGCGGCATATAGTTTTGGCGGACCTAAGCAGGCAATTAACATGTTGAATATGAATTTGGATCTTGATATTCAAAATTATGTAACGGTTGATTTTGGTGTGGTTGCGGAAGTGGTTGATCTTCTTGGGGGGCTGGATATTGAGATTAAAGAAGAAGAAGTGGAACCTTTAAATAAATTTGTATATGAGACAGGACAGGTTGCTGGAAAAGAAGCACATTTTGTGGGTGGATCAGGTATTCAACATCTGGATGGTGTGCAGGCGACAACTTATGCAAGAATTCGATCTACAGCAGGTGGTGACTTTACACGTACAGAACGTCAGAGACTAGTAATCGAAAAAATAGTAGAAAAAATGATGAAGAGTGATCTTGCTACGATTAATAAGATTATTGACGAGGTATTTCCAACTATCTCTACAAACTTTACGATGACAGAAATCTTATCTTACGCAAAATATTTTAATCAGTATAAATTGGGAGAGAATACAGGATTCCCGATTGATAAAGCAACTGATACAATCTCCGGACTTGGAAGTATTGTTATTCCTGTATCATTGGAAGATAATGTGAAGAAACTTCATGAATTTTTGTTTGGAACAGAAGAAGGCTATACACCGTCCGATAAAGTTCAAAGTATCAGTAATAAGATTGTAGCTCGTGTAGGACAGAAGAAAGCAGAAGATGATGCATCTTTGAATAGTAAGACATATGAGGCGGATCCTCAGGAGGCGCCGGAGTATACGCCATCCAGAAAACCGCAATCTTCAGGAAGTAACTCTAATAATTCTTCGGGAAATAATTCCGGCGGAAATAATCAGAGTGGAGGCGGAAGTACCTCACAGCCAAAGCCGGATGAAGGAAACGGAAATTCTGGAAATTCCGGAAGCGGAGGCTCAACGGATCAGGGTTCTGGTGATTCGGGCTCGGGATCTGAAGGAACGGGTACGGAAGAACCGGTAGAATAATCTTTTGTTTCAGAGGGATAATAAAAGTAATGAAAATATAACAGGACTGCCAGAAGGCAGTCCTTTTCGGATAATCGGAGGAAATATGGAACTTGTAAGTGTAATTGTACCGGTTTATAATGTAGAAAAGTATTTGAAGAAGTGTGTAGACTCAATTTTGTCACAGTCTTATCAAAATATAGAAGTTATTTTGATTAATGATGGTTCGTTAGATGGAAGCGGGGAAATCTGTGAAGCTTATGCTAAAAAAGATGAGCGAATTAAATATATTACACAGAATAATTCAGGGCTTGGAAAAACGAGAAATCGCGGGATTGAAGAGGCGTCTGGTAAGTATCTTCTATTTGTGGACAGTGATGATTATATAGAGAATACAATGATAGAGAAATTGTATCATAATATTACCGAGAGTCATGCAGATGTTGCTTCCTGTGGCGTATATAATGTGTATAGACAGAAGTGTATTCCTCAATGCGAGAAGGAAGAGAAGTTTTTGTGTGATGTGGAGAAGGCGTTTGGTCTTTTGCTTGTTGGCGAGAAAATTCCGGGAAGCTCGTGCAATAAGCTATATCGCTCAGAATTGCTTGATAAAGTAAAATTTCCGGAAGGAGTATTGTACGAAGATGTAAAGTTTCATTTGGATTTGATGCAGATTATTCAATCCGTTCATGTCGATACAACTCCTCTGTATTATTATGTTCACCGGGAAGAGAGTATTACGACAAAGAAATTTGATTCTTCTGCAATGTCATTCATATATTTTTATGAGGAGACTTTGAAGGTCGTTCAGCAGAAGTATCCGTCTGTGATCACACAGGCAAGATTTAAGCTGTTTTGGGCATATTTTGCATTGCTTGATCGGATTATCCAGCAGGATGATTATCAGAAGATTCCAGAGTATTGTAAAATTGTGCGGTACCTGAAGAGAAATACGATAAGAATTCTTAAGAATCCTTATTTCCGTAAGGGGCGAAAAGTTGGTGCTTTGATGCTTCTTATAAATGTGAGATTGTACAAGCTACTGGTTGAAATGAATGAGAAAAAGAATAAAGGAATAGCATCATAGGTGAGAAGATGAGAAAAATATGTTTGGTTGATTTTGATATGTCTGTGACCGGCGGTGTAGAGCAGGTGACATCGGAACTTCTCAATGAACTTTGCAAGAACTATGAAGTGTATCTCTACGAGATCAATAGTAATGGCGTCCCTGCATATGATCTTGATCCGCGTGTAAAATATATTAGAGGAGTACAAGGACAGGTGCGTCTAAGAGGAATGATTACAGGAACTTTCCGAAGATTCATTCATCTGGTAAAAAATCGTAACATAGATACAGTGATGTTAATGGGAAACTATCCGGCACTTATTGTTTCTTTCACTCGATTTTTTACAAAAGCTAAGTACATATATTGTGATCATGGAGGACTGATGAATCAGTGGCATCAAAAGGATATTACTGCAATTCGTTTCTGGAGTGCATGTGTGGCACATAAAGTAGTAGTTCTCACAGAGAAGACAAGAAGAGACTATATAGAGAAGTTCCATTTGAAAGAAAATAAAGTAGAGTGTATCTATAATTGGATTGCGGAAGAGATCATAGAAGCGAAGAAATCTTATGATTGTTCATCAAAGAAAATTCTGACAGTTGGAAGACTAGGAAAAGAAAAAGGGTATGATCTGTTAGTGGAAGTGGCGAAGAAGATACTTCCAACGCATCAAGACTGGCAGTGGCATGTCTATGGCTCGGGAGAAATGCGACAAATGTTAGAGGAAAAGATTGAGGAATATCGTCTTGAAGATCAGCTTATTTTAAAGGGGAATGTGGACCGTGCATACCGCTATTATTCAGACTATGCATTTCTTGTACTCCCATCTTATCGAGAGGGTCTTCCATTGGTGTTATTGGAAGCGTTAGAACTCGGTCTTCCAATGGTCAGTTTTGATATTGAAACGGGGCCGAATGAGATTATAGAGGATGAGAAGAATGGTTATCTGATTCCACCTTATGATTTAGAGCAAATGGGACAACGCATGACAGAACTTATGGAAGATGCGTCAAGGAGAAAAGCTTTTTCGACTTACGAAGGGAACAAAGATAAATTTAGTAAAAATACGATTCTGAAACAGTGGATTCGATTAATTGAGGGATTACATGAGAAATAAACAGGCTGCAAAAAACATGCTTGCAAATCTGTTCTTGCAGGTCATTATATTTTTATCAGGAATTATACTGCCAAGATTCTTTCTTAAGGAATATGGTTCTAGTGTAAACGGTATGGTGACCTCTATCAACCAGTTCCTTATATATTTGGGGCTTGCAGAGGCTGGAGTGGGAACTGCATCGGTGGTGGCATTGTATGGACCGCTGGCAAGAGAAGATCAGGCAGAAGTCAATAGCATATTGTCCGCTTCAAGGAGATTTTATAATAGGTCTGGATATTTGTTTGGAGCGTTAGTGGCGGGCTTTGCTTTTGTATATCCGTATTTAATTACCGGACAGCTGGATGCCGGGCTTGTAAGAATGATGGTTCTTGTTCTTGCCAGCAGTACGTTGGTAGATTATTTTTTGCTTGGGAAATATAAAGTTTTACTGACAGCAAATCAGCAAGGCTATGTGGTTGCTTATGTGCAGGCAATCGGTACAGCATTAAATATGGCAGTGAGCATCCTACTTATTTCCCTTCATATGCCGGTATTGTTCGTGAAGGCTATGGCAACAGTTATTTATATTTTGCGATTTTTCTTTGTACGTGCATATGTACATAAGAATTATAAAGAGACAGATTTCCATGCAGTTCCTAAAATGGATGGGCTGAATCAGAGAAGTGCAGCGCTTCTTCATCAGATTGTCGGTGTAATCGTAAATAATACAGATGTGGTATTGCTTACAGTTTGTCTTGGCAGCAGATCGTTGATTGAAGTCAGTGTGTATGGAATTTATAATATGGTAGTTTATGCTGTGAATCTTATGATGACTTCATTTTCCAATGGTCTGACAGCGGGTTTTGGGGAAGTGATATCTAAGAATGAAACCGATGTTTTGAAGCGAAGTTTTTCTAATTTTGAATACTTGTATATGATGATTTTGTTCTGGGTATTTGCATGTATGATGGTGCTATTGATTCCGTTTGTTATGGTTTATACCGCGGATGTATCAGATGCAGATTACATTCGACCATTATCCGCAGTTTTCTTTACTCTTTTGATACTTCTGCAAAATATCAGAATTCCAAGTCTTACAATTATTTGTGCGGCGGGACATTTTAAGGAGACGAGACGTCAGGCTATTTTGGAAGCGGTGATCAACATTGTTGTATCCCTGATTTTTGTCTGGAACTACGGGATCAATGGTGTCTTATTTGGAACATTGTGTTCTTATGGCTATCGTTCGTTGGATGTTATTTTATATAATAGGAAGTACTTTGTATCAGGGACAGGGAAAGCTACTTTTCGCAGAGTGTTGCGCAATCTGATAGCTTCCGGCGCTGCGATAGCGATTGGCTTCCAATTTGTACCGCAACAGATGGAATCCTTTTTACAATGGGTGATTTATGCGGCGGGGATAGCGGCCATTACAGGAGTATTATTAATAATTGTGAATTATCTCTGTGAAAGACAGGAATTTCAGGATATGTTGCATAGGGTGAAAAGCATTAGGCATTAAGGAGAGAATGTGTATGTATGATTATCTTATCGTTGGTTCAGGATTGTACGGAGCGATCTTTGCATGCGAAGCAAAGAAGCGAGGGAAGAAATGTCTTGTAGTAGAAAAGCGCGATCATATTGGTGGGAATATTTATACGAAAGAAATAGAAGGAATTCAAGTACATCAATATGGTGCTCATATCTTCCATACAAGTAATAAGAAGGTATGGGATTATATCCGACAATTTGCAGAATTTAATAGGTATACGAATAGTCCTGTCGCATATTATAAAGGTGAGATTTACAATATGCCCTTTAATATGAATACGTTCCATAAGATCTGGGGAGTGATTACGCCTAAGGAGGCGAAAGAGAAAATTCAGGAGCAGATTAGAAAATATGGAGTGAAAGAGCCAAAGAATCTGGAAGAACAAGCGATTAATCTTGTGGGAAAAGATATTTACGAAATTCTTGTAAAAGGATATACAGAGAAACAGTGGGGGCGTTCTGCTAAAGAGCTGCCGCCGCAGATTATAAAGAGACTTCCTGTTCGTATGACTTATGATAACAATTATTTTAATGACCTTTATCAGGGAATACCAGTTGGAGGCTATACGCAGATCATAGAAAAAATGCTGGACGGTGTGGAAGTACGCCTGAATGTGGATTATTTAGAACACAAAAAAGAACTGGATGCGATATGCAAAAAAATTATTTATACTGGTCCTATAGATGCTTATTTTAGCTATAAATATGGAGAGCTTGAATACCGTTCTGTAAGATTTGAGACAGAAATATTAGATGAAGAGAATTATCAAGGTGACGCGGTGGTAAATTATACTGATTATGAAGTTCCATATACAAGAATTATTGAACATAAGCATTTTGAGTTCGGAACACAGCCTAAGACAGTGATTTCCAGAGAATATTCTGCAGAATGGAAATTAGGAGAAGAACCATATTATCCGGTAAATGATGAAAAAAACAATAAGTTGTACCAGAAATATGCAGATGACGCTGCAAAAGAAGAAAAGGTAATCTTCGGTGGGAGACTTGGGAAATATAAATATTACGATATGCACCACGTGGTGGAAGAAGCCCTAAAATGTGCGGGAGAAGAGCTGGGTTGCAATTTTTGACAAAATATAGTAGTATAATGTAGATATTGACACGGAAGAAGGAAAGAGGCTGGTTATGTCGAAAAAAAAGAAACAGCTAAAAGCCGTTCAAGCTGCAAAAATGAGAAAAAAGCGCAGAAATAAAAGGAGAAAGAGAATTTTTGTGCTTACCGCAGAAGTAATCATTTTGACATTTCTTCTGGGGACAGCTTATGTGATGGCAAAATATGATAAAATTCAACGAGTGGAGATTGACAGCGAGAACGTTACGGTTAATGAGGGCGCTGTAAAAGAAGGATATACGACGGTTGCTCTGTTTGGAGGAGACTCCAGAGAAGGTCAGCTTGGTGCCGGTACGCATGCAGATACAATTATTATTGCATCTATTGATAACAAAACAAAGGAAATCCGTTTAGTATCGATCTATCGAGACACGTTCCTGAAGCAAAAGGATGATAAGTATAATAAGGCAAATTCTGCATATTTCCGGGGTGGACCGGAGGAAGCAATCAGTATGCTCAACGAGAATCTGGATTTAGATATTGAAGATTATGTAACAGTGGATTTTAAAGCACTTGTTGATACCATTGATTTAATGGGCGGAATTGAAATAGATATTCAAGAAGAAGAAGTGCAGTATATGAACGAGTTCCTTCAGGAGACTGCCGATGTAGCAGGAACAGAGGCGAACTTTATCGAGCATGCAGGGGAACAAAAGTTAGATGGAGCGCAGGCAGTTACGTATGCTCGTATTCGTTCTACTGCTGGTGGGGACTATAAGAGAACAGAAAGACAAAGACTCGTTATTGAGAAAATTTTCGAAAAAGCGGTTAAGACGAAAATTAGCACGATTAATAAAATTATTGATAAAGTATTTGAACAGGTATCCACAAGTTTTTCTTTAAAAGAAGCGTTGGGACTTGCAGCTGGGGTTGCAGATTATCAGTTGGGAGAAACAGCAGGGTTCCCATTCGAGAAGCAGGATGATGTGAGATACAAAAATTGTGGAAGTGTTGTCGTTGCTCAAGGTCTTGCAGAAAATGTACAGGAACTTCATACCTTCCTGTATCCGAATGAAGAGGAAAAGCCGGTATCTGATACTGTTCAACAGATTTCAGATGATATTGCCTATCTGACTGGCGTTACAAGACCGAAGGAATTAGATGAGGAGAAGACCGAGGGAGAAGAGACTTCTGATACCTCTGTAGGGGAAGAAATGACTTCCGAAGAGGTTGATTCCGAAGAACAATAAAGTTCTATCGCTTAACATATGAAAATATACTATGGAAAAACATAGGAGGAAAAAAACAATCATGAAATTAATGAAGAAAATTAGTGCAATTGTATTAAGTCTTTGTCTGTGCATCCCTTGTTTCTCACTGGTTGCGCATGCGGCAGACGGCAAGATTTCTTTTACAGATCCGGAGACGGCAGTCGGAGAGATGGTGGAGGTAAAGTGTGTGCTTCGCTCCTCCGGTGGCAGCATGGGAGACGTAGAAGTACAGCTTGCTTTTGATAGTGAATATTTAAGCTTCCAGTCCGGCGACAGTGTGGAAGCGGCAGACGGAAGTCTGACATACAAAGGGGACGGCGGTTCTTCTGAAGTTTCCTTTACAATGACATTCCAGGCGTTAAAAGAAGGCGAGACAAAGATTACAGTGAACAGCTCTTCGGTCGCATCTGGAAATGGCGGTACTTTGACACTTACAGAAGGAAAGTCTACAATTAAGATTGCCGAAGGTGATCCGTCTAAGATTGTTCAGACAGAAACGACATCCACGGGGGCAGGAGATAAAGAAGTAGAAGTAAACGGAGAAAAATATACGCTGACAGATGCTTTTGCTGATGCGGATATTCCGGCCGGCTACTCCAAGACAACCGTTTCTCTGGACGGAGAAGACCGTCAGATGGTAGCGAATGAATCCGGAGCAGTTACACTTGGCTATTTGAAGGATGCAGACGGTGTAGGCGATTTCTTCTTATACAACACAGAGAACGCCACATTTGCACCTTACGAGGAAGTATCTATCTCTGATACAACTTCTATTATTGTGCTCAGTGATACATCTAATGTGAAGCTTCCAAAACAGTACAAGGAAGCAAAGCTTACATTAAATGAGAAGGAATTCCCGGTATGGCAGGATAGCAGTAAAGAAGATACTTATGTGATCTATGCGATGAATAATAATGGCGAGACGGGATATTATCAGTATGATCCGAATGAAAATACATACCAGAGAGTTGAGATCAATTCGACGGATGAGGATGCTGCCAAGAAGAATACAGGAATTCTCGGTAAAATTCAGAATTTCATCGAGAAGCACCTTGCATTGATCGTGCTGGTTGGCGGTCTTGGAGCTATAATTATTCTTGTTGTGCTGATCGTGCTTGGTGTAAAACTTCATAACCGCAATGCGGAGTTGGATGAGTTATATGATGAGTATGGTATCGACGAAGAAGAGGATGAACCAGAAGAGCCTGTGAAAGAGAAGAAGGGCGGTTTGTTCGGCAAACGTAAGAAAGACGAAGACGAGTTTGAAGAATACGAAGAGGATTCTTTTGACGAAGATGACTTTGAAGACGATTATGAAGACGAATACGAAGACGACTTTGAAGATGATTTCGAAGATGATTTCGGGCGTGAAGATCGTTTCGATACTGTAGAATTGTCAAGCTTTGAAGCGGATGAAGATGTGTTCGCTGGCTATGACAGAAGAGAAGAACTGACCATTGACGATTTGGATGATCTTCTTGGAGAACAGCCGAAGAAACGTGGTCATATCGAAGCAGATGATGCGTTTAAGGTAGACTTCATTGATCTGGACTAAGCGTAGTCGAAAGAAATAAAAAGTAAAAGTATGAAAAAAGCGGATTCTCCGAATACGCCGGGTTTTGGCGGTTTGGGGAATCTGTTTTGTGTTATAATCCGAAAATAAAGAGAAGGAGTTTGTAGTATGGATCAGAGATGTCCGAAAATCTGTTATCAGAAGAAGGAAGATGGTTTGACGGTGACTGCCTGTTATGGCATAGACGGACAGATCTATCTGCCGGATGAGCTTCGAGGCGAGCCGATTACTGCGATTGCGCCTTATGCGTTCTCTGACCGGGAGCCGGAAGAGGGAGATATCTGTTGGATGGAGGAAGGGGCAGAAGCTCTGTCGGGACTTCATCGTCTGAATATGGAAGCGGTAACGGAAATCCGGCTTCCGGGCGGAGTGCGCGAGATCGGGCGGTATGCTTTTTATCGCTGTCGAAATTTAAGAAAGCTGGTTTTATCGGATGCTCTTCGTGAAATCGGTGGTGGCGCGCTGACCGGATGCCGGATACGGGAAGTAGAGATTCATTTTGCAAATGGAGAACAATCAGCGCTTCCTTCTATTTTGGATGAAATGCGTTATCGAATTCTGGCAAGACTTTATTATCAGGAAGGGAAGACTGCGCAGGTGCTTTTTCCTGAGCATTATGAGGAGGCGGTGGAGAATACGCCGGCGCGGATTCTCTATACCAGTCATCATGGGGCGGGAGGATATTACCGTCAGTGTTTTTATAACCGTGCTCTTGATTACGGGAAGTATGATGAGCTTCTCCCAAGAGCGATTGCAGAGGAGTCGGAAGAAACGGTGCTTCGTCTGGTTCTTGGAAGGCTTCGCTATCCTTATCAGTTGTCAGCGAAGGCAGAGGAGAGTTATCGGGAGTATCTGACGGGACATCTTAAGACTGCGGCGCGGATGTTAGTGGCGGAGGAAGACATGGAAGGGCTTCGCTTTTTCTCGGAGAACAATGTATGGACAAGACCGAGTATCAGCGCTGCGCTTGAGCAGGCGGCAGAGTGGAAGAAGACGGAAATTACCGCCTTACTTACAGAAGAGAAGGCGTTAAAGTTCCGTGCGAAAAAGAAGAGTTTTGAATTATAGAGAGGAAGAATTGTGGAAAAGGAGACGCTTACCAGTCAGCTGGAAACCATTGGAGAGCAGATTTTGATGGTTTCCAGAAATGAATTATATTTAAAAATGCGGTTTATGGATGTAGCACTTTCCGGTTACGCTTTTGTGATGGATGTCGGCCTGGAAACTATCGGCACGGATGGGCTGGCAATTTATTATCATCCTCAGTATTTGGGCGGACTGTTTCGGGAAGACAGGATTTTGGTGAATCGAATCTATCTCCATATGGTGCTTCATGGGATTTTTCGACATATGTTAAGGCGACAGGGGAGAGAAGATAGGTTATATAATCTTTCCTGTGATATTGCTGCAGAGTCCATCATTGACGGAATGAATTACCGGTGTGTGTTAAGATCCAGGTCTTATATAAGGAGACAGATGTACGCTGATCTTAAGAGACAGATGAAGGTGCTGACCGCAGAGAAAATCTATCAGTTTCTGGATGCACAGGGGCTTAAGGAAGCTGAACTGGAACGGCTGGAGCGTGATTTTTGTGTGGACAGCCATCAATATTGGCCGGAGGATGACCAGAAGAAGCGCCAGGAGATTGAGAATCAGTGGCAGGGGATCAGCGAACAGATGGAGACGGACATGGAGACATTTTCCAAGGAGGCGGCTTCAGAATCAGGAAGTCTTGTGGATCAGATTCGGGTAGAAAACAGACAGCGCATGGATTACCGTGAGTTTCTTCGAAAGTTTTCGGTGCTAAAGGAAGAAATTGGAGTAGACGAGGACAGTTTTGACTATAATTTTTACAGTTATGGCCTTCGGGTATACGGAAATATGCCGTTAATTGAGCCTCAGGAATGGAAAGAGGTGCAGAAGGTCGAAGAGTTTGCGGTTGTGATCGACACATCCATGTCCTGTTCCGGTGAACTGGTCAGAAAATTTCTGGAAGAGACTTATGGTGTGTTAAGCGAAAATGACAGCTTTTTCCGGAAGGTGAATATTCATATTATTCAGTGTGACGATAAAGTGCAGGAAGATAAAGAAATTACCTGCGAGGAAGATTTGAAGTCGTACATGGAGGATCTGACGTTAAAGGGCGAGGGAGGAACGGATTTCCGTCCGGCATTTGCTTATGTAGAGCGTCTGGTGAAAGAGCATGTATTTTCGAATCTCAGGGGGCTTCTGTATTTTACAGACGGACAGGGAACTTACCCGGCGAAGATGCCTGCCTTTGAGACAGCGTTTGTGTTTCTGAAGGAAGATTATGAGGATATGGAAGTTCCGTCGTGGGCAGTAAAGTTGATATTGGAGGAGAGCGACATTTATGAATATTAAGCGGGCAAAAATAGAAATTAAAAATGCCATAGAGGCGTATTTACAGAAGGACGATTTTGGCGAATATACGATTCCGGCAATCCGGCAGCGACCGATTCTTCTGATGGGTCCTCCGGGAATCGGAAAGACACAGATCATGGAACAGATTGCCAGAGAGTGTGAGATCTCACTGGTGGCATATACGATCACACACCACACGAGACAGAGTGCGGTGGGGCTTCCTTTTATTGAGAAGAAATGTTATGGAGGCAGAGAATATTCAGTGACGGAATACACCATGAGTGAGATCATTGCTTCTGTCTATGAGAAAATAGAGGAGACCGGTGTGAAAGAAGGTATTCTCTTTATTGATGAGATCAACTGCGTGTCGGAGACTTTGGCTCCTGCTATGCTGCAATTTCTTCAGTGTAAGACGTTCGGAAATCAGAAGGTTCCGGAAGGATGGATCATTGTAGCTGCAGGAAATCCGCCGGAATATAATAAGTCTGTGCGTGATTTTGACATTGTGACACTGGATCGAACCAAGAAGATCGAAGTGGAAGAAAATTATGATGTATGGAAGGAATATGCGTATCGTGCGCAGATTCATCCGGCGATCCGCTCTTATCTGGAGCTTAAGAAAGAGAATTTCTATAAGATGGAGACAAGCGTAGACGGACGAGAATTCGCTACAGCAAGAGGCTGGGAGGATCTGTCGGAACTTCTGAAGGCTTACGAGGTACTTGGGAAAAAAGCAGACCGTGAAGTGGTGCATCAGTATATTCAGCACTGGAGAATTGCCAAGGATTTTGCAGTGTATCTGGAACTGTTTGAAAAATATAAAAAGGATTATGGTCTGGAGCATATTTTGGAAGGACATTTCGACCGCGCTTCTATGGAGCAGCTTAAAACAGCCTCCTTTGATGAGAGACTTAGTGTGGTAGGGATGCTGATGGGGAAATTGTCCGGTCTGTTTAAAGACTGTTATCGGGCGGACAAGTATGTGACGATGCTTTACGAGGCGCTCAAGCGCTATAAGGAGAGCGGGCAGCTTGATCTGGTGTGCAGGGAAGTGTCGGAGGAATATGAACGTCTGCGAAAAGCAGAGCGGCTCTCGAAGGAAGAAGACCATATTTGGAAGAAAGTAGTGTCCAGGCTTTCAGAATATCAGTTTATGACGGTTCGGGATCATCTTGGCAAAGAGGAAGGATTTGCTGCGGTGAAGGAAGCCTTTGAACAGGAAGTAGACGGACGGCAGCAATTATTTGACCGGACGGGAAGTGCCCTTGATCATACGTTTGATTTTCTGGAGGAGACAGGGCTGACCGGGCAGGAGATGGTCGCATTTATTGCAGAGCTTAATACGGATTATTACAGTATCCAGTATTTAAAGGAAAATGATTGTGATAAATATTATATGTACAACAAACGTCTGCTCTTTGATGAACAGCAGGAGAAGATTTTGGGACAGTTAGAGGACGTGGAGAAGAAGCTTGGCGGGATGGAACTTTTGAAGGAGTGATAGAAGATGGGAATCGTGGAATTATTTTTGATCGCAGTCGGTCTGTCTATGGATGCTTTCGCAGTATCTGTCTGTAAAGGGCTTGCTATGAGGCGCTGTACATGGAAGAAGGGCGTCATCGTCGGATTGTATTTCGGAGGCTTCCAGGCATTGATGCCGCTTCTTGGATATGTGCTTGGCGTTCAGTTTCAGGAGGTCATTACTTCCATCGACCACTGGATTGCCTTTATTCTGCTTGGGCTGATCGGGATTAATATGGTTCGAGAGGCGTTGGGAAGCTGTGAGGAATGTGAAGAAGGGGATGAATCCCTTGACGTTCGGACAATGCTTGGACTTGCGATTGCCACAAGCATTGATGCGCTTGCGGTGGGAGTGACGTTTGCATTCCTTCAAGTGCAGATTGTGCCTGCAGTGTGCTTTATCGGCGGAATCACATTTACTTTATCAGCGGCAGGTGTTAAAATAGGAAATATATTCGGAACGAAATATAAATCAAAGGCAGAGTTTGCAGGAGGCGTGATCTTGATCCTTATGGGAGGCAAGATTTTACTGGAGCACTTAGGCATTTTGTTTTAGAAGGAGATTAATATTATGAAATGGAATCAGTTTCGCTTGAAGACAACAACGGAGGCGGAAGATATTGTCAGCAGTATGTTAAATGATCTTGGGATTGAGGGAGTGCAGATTGAGGATAAGATTCCTCTTACCCAGCAGGATAAAGAGCAGATGTTTGTAGACATTTTGCCGGATATCCCGGAGGATGACGGAACGGCATATCTTACCTTTTATCTGGATCAGGATGTGGATACCGCCCGGATTCTGGGAGAAGTTCGTCAGGAATTAGAAGGCATGAGAAATTATGTGGATGTGGGAGAGTGTACCATCGAAGAGTCTGAGACGGAGGATGTAGACTGGGTGAATAACTGGAAGAAATATTTCCATCAGTTTTATATCGATGACATTCTTGTGATCCCGTCATGGGAAGATGTGAAGACCGAGGACAGTGACAAGATGGTGATCCACATTGATCCGGGTACTGCATTTGGAACCGGAATGCATGAGACTACCCAGCTCTGTATCCGTGCGCTTCGCAAATATACGAAGAAGGATGCGCTTGTTCTGGATGTGGGATGCGGAAGTGGTATTTTAGGAATGCTGGCGTTAAAATTCGGTGCAGGTCATTCCGTAGGCACCGATCTTGATCCCTGTGCAATTGACGCTACCCATGAGAACATGGAAGTCAATGGAATCGATAAAGACCAGTATGAAGTCATGATTGGAAATATTATTGATGATAAAGCGGTGCAGGATCAGGTTGGCTATGAGAAATACGATATTGTGGCGGCGAATATTCTGGCGGATGTGCTGGTACCTCTGACGCCGGTGATCGTACATCAGATGAAACCGGGAGCTGTGTATATTACAAGCGGTATTATCGACGATAAAGAAGAAGTTGTGGTAGAAGCTGTGAAAGCTGCAGGACTGACGGTGCTGGAAGTAAATTATCAGGGCGAATGGGTGTCTGTAGTTGCTAAGAAAGAGGAGTAGAAGATGCAGCATTTTTTTGTGACGCCGGATCAAGTGGAAGACACGAGGATTGTTGTGGAAGGTTCGGATGTCAATCATATGAAGAATGTCCTTCGCCTGCGTCTCGGTGAAGAAGTGATGGTAAGTGATGGAAATAATCTGTCTTATTTATGCAAAGTTGAAGCTTATGAAGAGGATCGGGTGATTCTTGGGATACAGGAGACGAAGGAGGCAGACACAGAGTTACCGTCGAAGGTTTATCTGTTTCAGGGACTTCCCAAAGGTGACAAAATGGAGCTGATCGTCCAGAAGGCGGTAGAACTTGGAGTCTGTGAAGTGATTCCGGTTGCTATGAAGCGGTCTGTTGTGAAACTGGATCAGAAAAAAGCGCAGAAAAAATGTGCCCGCTGGCAGGAAATTGCCAAAAGTGCGGCAAAACAGGCGGGGCGCGGTTATATCCCGAAGGTACATGAGGTGTTATCCTACCGGGAGGCGCTTGCATACTCCGAGCAGCTGGACAGAGTGCTTCTGCCTTATGAACTGGCGGAAGGAATGAAAGAAACGAAGAAGGTGATCACTTCTATACTTCCGGGGCAGTCTGTGGGAATCTATATCGGACCGGAAGGCGGTTTTGAGAAAGAAGAAGTAGATCAGGCGTTGGAACAGGGCGCAGAAGTAATCACGCTTGGGAAACGGATTCTTCGCACAGAGACAGCAGGACTTGCCGCGCTGGCGGTGTTGATGTTCCATTTGGAAGGGTAGTTACATACCTTAATAACAAGAAAAAGAATGAGGAAGTAGATAGCATGAGAGAAATATATCTGGACAATTCTGCGACGACCAAAGCTTATGAGAGTGTGGGAGAGCTTGTATACAAAGTCATGTGTGAAGATTACGGGAATCCGTCTTCCAGACATGTAAAGGGAGTGACAGCGGAAGGTTATATCAAAGAGGCAAAGGAAATACTGGCGAAGCTTATGAAAGTACAGGAAAAAGAGATTTTCTTTACTTCCGGCGGAACAGAGAGCGATAATCTGGCGCTTATGGGGGCGGCAAGAGCCAACAGACGCGCAGGAAATCATCTGATCACTTCTTCCATTGAACATCCGGCCATTATCAATACGATGCGCCATCTGGAGGAAGAAGGCTTCCGTGTGACATTTCTTCCGGTAGATAAATACGGAAGGATTGAGCTTTCTGCATTGCAGGAGGCGCTCTGTCCGGAGACGATCTTAGTGTCTGTTATGTATGTGAACAACGAAGTGGGTTCGGTACAGCCGATTCAGGAAGCGGCTTCTATGGTAAAAGCTTATAATCAGAATATTCTGTTCCACGTGGATGCAGTGCAGGGATTCGGTAAATACAGAATCTATCCAAAACGATTAAAGGTAGATATGTGTTCAATCAGTGGTCATAAGATTCACGGGCCAAAAGGGATTGGCGCGCTCTATGTAGACAGCCATGTGAAGATACAGCCTATTGTATTTGGCGGTGAACAGCAAAAGAATGTCCGTTCCGGTACGGAAAATGTTCCCGGTATTGCGGGACTTGGGCTTGCGGCAAAGACCATTTACGATCAGTTGGATGAGAAAGTGGAACGGATGCGGGAATTGAAGGAGCATTTTATCGAAGGGGTATTGAAGATCGAAGATACAGTGATTCACGGACTTCCTGATGCAACCTCTGCGCCGCATATCATCAGCGTAGGGTTTGCAGGTATCCGAAGCGAAGTGCTCCTGCATGCGCTGGAAGAAAAAGGGATCTATGTATCTTCCGGTTCAGCCTGTGCGTCCAACCACCCGCAGGTCAGTGGTGTGTTAAAGGGAATCGGAGCAAAACAGGAATTTTTGGACGCTACCCTTCGCTTCAGTCTGTCAGAATTTACGACGTTAGAAGAGATTGACTATACATTGGATACCCTTTATAATATAGTACCGATACTTCGAAAATATACCAGACGATAGAGAGAAGATCGTCTGATCAAAGGAGAAATAAGGAATGAAATTTCATACATTTTTATTAAAATACGGAGAAATTGGATTAAAAGGTAAGAATCGTTATCTGTTTGAAGATGCGTTAGTGCGTCAGATCCGTTTTGCATTGAAGGATGTGGACGGGAATTTTCAGGTACACAAATCTCAGGCGAGAATTTATGTGGACTGTGAAGGAGAATACGATTATGAGGATACGGTAGAGCATTTGCAGAGAGTGTTTGGTCTTGTCGGAATCTGTCCGGTTGTCCGCATGGAGGATCAGGGCTTTGAGCAGTTGAAAAAAGATGTGGTTGCTTATATGGATGAAATGTATCCGGATAAGAATCTGACCTTCAAGGTGGAGGCGAGAAGAGCGAAAAAATCTTACCCGAAGACGTCCATGGAGATCAACTGTGATCTGGGAGAGGCGATTCTTGACGCATTTCCGAAGACAAAGGTAGATGTGCATAAGCCGGATGTCCTCCTGAATGTGGAAGTCCGTCAGGAGATCTATGTCTATTCTCAGATTATTCCGGGAGCCGGTGGTATGCCGGTAGGAACTGCCGGAAAGGCAATGCTTCTGTTATCCGGCGGAATTGACAGCCCGGTGGCAGGATATATGATCGCAAAGCGCGGTGTCGGCATTGAAGCAACTTATTTCCATGCACCTCCGTATACGAGTGAGCGTGCCAAACAAAAAGTAGTGGATCTTGCGAAGATCGTATCCAGATATTCCGGTCCGATCAAGCTTCATGTGGTGAATTTTACAGATATCCAGCTGTATATCTATGATCAGTGTCCACACGATGAATTGACGATCATCATGCGTCGATATATGATGCGGATTGCAGAGCATTTCGCGAAGAAAGACGATTGCCTTGGAATGATCACAGGAGAAAGCATTGGTCAGGTGGCAAGTCAGACTATGCAGAGCCTTGCGGCTACGAATGATGTATGTACTTTACCGGTATATCGTCCGGTGATCGGATTTGATAAGCGGGATATTGTAGAGATCGCGGAGAAGATTGACACATTTGAGACATCTATCCAGCCGTTTGAGGATTGTTGTACCATCTTTGTGGCAAAGCATCCGGTGACGAAGCCGAATATTGAGGTGATTCGCCGCTCTGAGGAGAAGCTGGCAGAGAAGATTGATGAGATGATGAAGACTGCTATTGAGACTGCAGAGATTATTGAAGTGCAGGCATAAAAAAAAGAATGTGCTCCGGCACATTCTTTTTCAAGCTTGTTATACGAGATAAGGCTTTAATACCTGAAGAACATTTTCAGCCTCTTCTCCTTCTGCGTGGATATTAAGATCAATATCCTTAGAAAGATCTAAACTGAAGATACCCATAATAGACTTAGCGTCAATTACGTATCTGCCGGATACAAGATCAAAATCGTAATCGTATTTGGTAATATCATTTACAAATGACTTTACTTTGTCGATAGAATTTAAAGAAATTTTAACTGTTTTCATCGGAACATACCTCCTTGGTTTTGTTTTGTTCTATACCTATCTTAGTTTTAAGAATGAAAAAAGTCAAGAATGAATTGTAAAAGAAAGGAAATATACAGGGTTATGAAGAAAGTAGCGCTGCACAATCTTGGATGTAAAGTAAATGCCTATGAGACCGAAGCTATGCAGGAATTGTTAGAAAAAAGCGGATATGAGATCGTGCCTTTTCAGGAGGGCGCAGATATTTACATTATCAATACTTGCACTGTGACCAATATCGCAGACCGTAAATCAAGGCAGATGCTCCACAGGGCGAGAAAGATGAATCCCGATGCCATTGTTGTGGCAGCAGGATGTTATGTCCAGACGGAGAAGGAGCAGGTGGACGAGTGTATTGATATCGTTGTGGGAAATAACAGGAAGCATGATATTGTAAAGATTCTGGAATCCTATGATTCTAAGCTGAAAAGAGAGATCATTGATATCAATCAGACCAGGGAATATGAGGAGCTTACGCTGGATCAGACTGCGGAGCATACGAGGGCATATCTGAAGGTGCAGGATGGATGTAATCAGTTCTGTTCCTATTGTATTATTCCTTATGCGAGAGGCCGTGTGAGAAGCCGTGCGTTGGAAAGTGTTGTAAAGGAAGTGAAGGCGCTGGCGGCAAATGGTTATCAGGAAGTGGTTCTTACCGGAATCCATCTGAGCTCTTACGGGGTCGATACAGGAGAAAGCCTTTTGTCTTTGATTCTTGCGGTTCATGAAGTGGAAGGGATCAAACGGATTCGTCTGGGGTCTCTGGAGCCGAGAATCATCACAGAGGAATTTGCAAAGACAATCTCCGGTCTTCCGAAAATGTGCCCGCATTTTCATTTATCCTTACAGAGCGGCTGCAATGCTACGCTGAAGCGGATGAACCGCAGATATACTGCGGAGGAATATTATGAGAAATGCGAGCTCCTTCGGAAATATTTTGACCATCCGGCGCTTACGACTGATATTATTGTAGGTTTCCCCGGGGAGACAGAGGAAGAATTTGAAGAGTCCAGAGCATTTGTGGACAAAGTCAGCTTCTATGAGACCCATGTATTCAAATATTCCAGACGGGAAGGAACGAAGGCGGCAGTAATGCAAGATCAGGTGCCGGAACCTGTGAAAGCGGCAAGAAGTAAGGTGCTTCTTGAACTGAATGAAAAGAAGCGTGCAGCTTACGAAGAGCGTCTGGTCGGAACAACGCAGGAAGTGCTTATGGAAGAGCAAATGGAGATTGACGGTATCATCTGTCAGGTGGGACATACGAAAGAGTATGTGAAGATTGCATATGAGACGGAGGAGAATCTGTCGAATCAGATCGTAGATGTAGAAATTGAGAGTCATTTGCAAATCAAACATTGAATTTTTAATCGTAATAAGTTAAAATAAACTGTAAAGTATTTTTGGAGGACGTGAGTATATGAAAGATTTAAGCAATACACAGTTTTTTCAGGTAGAAAGCGGTCCGCAGATTCAGGCAAAAGATATTCTGGAGATCGTGTACAAGGCTCTGAGCGAAAAAGGTTACAATCCGGTGAACCAGATCGTGGGTTATATCATGTCAGGGGACCCTACTTATATTACCAGTTATAATGGGGCAAGAAGTCTGATCATGAAGATGGAGCGCGATGAGCTGGTAGAAGAGATGCTTAAGACGTATATCAAGCATAATCAGTGGGGATAATATCTATGAGAATCATGGGGCTGGATTATGGTACGAAGACGGTTGGTGTAGCGATCAGCGATGCGCTTGGGATTACTGCTCAGGCAGTCGAGACAATTACCAGGAAAGAAGAGAATAAGCTTAGGAAGACTTGTGCAAGGATTGAGGAACTGATCAAAGAATATGAGGTCGGCAAAATCGTGCTGGGACTTCCCAAGCATATGAACAATGATATCGGAATAAGAGCTGAAGCGGCGATAGACTTCGGCGAGATGTTGAAGAGACGGACAGGCCTTGACGTTGTGATGTGGGACGAGAGACTGACAACTGTGTCTGCAGAACGGACGTTGATGGAGAGTAAAATAAGACGCGAAGATCGTAAGAAATATATTGATAAGATTGCGGCAGTCTTTATATTGCAAGGTTATTTGGATGCACAGGATTCGTAAGATTCGTGAGGTGTTATTTTGATGGAAAAGATTAAGTTTATGTCTGAGGAGATGCAGGAAACAGATTTTTATGTGTTGGAGCAGACAAAAGTAAATGGAGTGTCTTACATTTTAGTGACGGATTCGGAGGAAGACGACGCGGAATGTTTAATTTTGAAAGATACATCAGCAGAAGATGATAAGGAAAGTGTCTACGAGATCGTGGAAGATGTGACAGAGCTTGGCGCGGTTTTGAAGATATTTGAGGAACTACTGGAAGATATTGAGATTGAAAGGTAAGAGCTTATGTCTATCAGTCAGGAAAAATTCAAAAAAATGCTGAAAGAAAAAGGTCTAAAAGTAACGAACCAGCGGTTACTTGTATTAGAGGTACTGGCAGACAATTGTCACAGACATTTGACTGCGGAAGATATCTATGAGCTGGTAAGAGAAGATTACCCGGAGATAGGGTTGGCGACTATTTACCGGACCGTACAGTTGTTATTAGAAATGCAGTTGGTTGATCGGATCAATCTGGATGATGGATGCGCACGTTATGAAATCGGCGAGGTTTATGATGGGAAGAATAAGCATCACCACCATCATTTGATCTGCAGGACATGTGGAAAGATAACCCCTTTCAAAGATGATCTGCTGGAAGAGCTGGAACGTCGGATTGAGGAAGAGGAAGGGTTTTATGTGTTGGATCACGAGCTAAAGTTCTACGGACAGTGTATGGATTGCCAGAAGAAGGCGAAACAGCGCGGAGAACACATGGAGGTGTAAACTTGAAGAAAGAGAATAATGGAAAGCTGCGTATCATTCCACTTGGCGGCTTGGAGAAGATTGGAATGAACATCACTGTCTTCGAGTATGAAGACAGTATTATTGTTGTGGATTGCGGGCTTGCATTTCCGGAAGATGATATGCTGGGAATCGATCTTGTTATTCCAGACGTCACTTATTTGAAAGATAATATCCAGAAGGTTAAGGGCTTTGTGATCACCCACGGTCATGAGGATCATATTGGTGCATTGTCCTATATACTTCGGGAAATGAATCTTCCGATCTATGCGACAAAGCTTACAATGGGAATCATTGAGAGAAAGCTCTCAGAGCATAATCTTCTGCGCAGCACAAGAAGAAAAGTAGTAAAGCATGGACAGTCCATTAATTTAGGACAATTTCGAATTGAATTTATTAAGACCAACCACAGTATTCAGGATGCAGCGGCGCTTGCGATCTATTCGCCGGCGGGAATTGTTGTGCATACGGGAGACTTTAAAGTGGATTATACACCGGTATTCGGTGATGCTATCGATCTGCAGCGGTTTGCAGAAATCGGAAAGAAGGGTGTTCTTGCGTTGATGTCAGACAGTACCAATGCAGAGCGTCCGGGATTTACCCAGTCAGAGCGAACGGTCGGAATTACATTTGATCATATTTTTGCAGAACATCAGAATACGAGAATCATCATTGCGACTTTCGCGTCAAATGTGGATCGTGTACAGCAGATCATCAACTCTGCATGCAAATATGACCGAAAGGTTGTAGTGGAAGGGCGCAGTATGGTGAATATCATTTCCGTTGCGCAGGAACTTGGCTATCTGCAGGTGCCGGATAAGACTTTGATTGAGATCGATCAGATGAAGAACTATCCGCCGGAGAAGACGGTGCTCATTACGACCGGAAGTCAGGGAGAGTCTATGGCGGCATTGTCCCGTATGGCGGCAGATGTGCATAAGAAAGTGACGATCATGCCGGGAGATACTGTTATCTTCAGTTCGAACCCGATACCGGGAAATGAAAAATCTGTATCAAGAGTAATCAATGAATTGTCGTCTAAGGGGGCAAATGTAATCTTCCAGGATGCCCACGTGTCAGGGCATGCCTGTCAGGAAGAGTTGAAGCTTATCTATTCCCTTGTAAAGCCGAAGTATGCGATTCCGGTACACGGCGAATATCGTCATTTGAAAGCAAATGCAGGGATTGCGAAAAACCTCGGAATCCCGAAAGAAAATATATTTATTTTACAATCCGGAGAAGTGCTGGAGGTAAGTGACAAAGAGGCGAAAGTAGTCGATAAAGTGCATACCGGAGAGATCTTAGTAGACGGACTCGGTGTCGGTGATGTGGGAAATATCGTTCTGCGTGACCGTCAGCATCTTGCAGAAGACGGAATACTGATCGTAGTGCTGACCTTGGAAAAAGGAAGCAATCAGCTTCTGGCGGGCCCGGATATCGTATCCCGCGGATTCGTCTATGTAAGAGAATCAGAAGGCTTGATGGAAGAAGCAAGAAAAGTGGTAACAGAAGCAGTGGAAGACTGCCTGACACATCAGCGCAACGCAGACTGGAGCAAGATCAAACTGGTGATCCGCGATACTATGAACGAATTTATATGGAAACGCACAAAGCGTAAACCAATGATTTTACCAATTATTATGGACGTGTAGTTGGGGACGTAGCCTTTTTGCAAAAGGCTACGTCCCAAATTGCGATTTGACCTGTCCCAAATTGAAAAAGGGGGTGTCCCAAATTGATCAGTAATGAGAGGATCGCGACGTATATTCATTCGCTGGAGGTGCCGGAAAGCCCGGTGATCGAGGCGATTGAGCAGGAGGCTCTGGATACGTTTGTGCCGATCATTAGGAAGGAAACGCAGAGCTTTTTGAAGGTTCTGCTGAAGATAAAGAAACCGCTTCGAATTTTGGAGGTGGGGACGGCTGTTGGTTTTTCGGCGATTTTGATGAGTGAGTATATGCCGGAGGGCGGCCATATTACGACGATTGAAAATTATGAGAAAAGAATTCCGATTGCGAGAGAGAATTTTCGGCGTGCGGGAAAGGAAGATCAGATTACATTGACTCCGGGAGATGCGCTGGAAGTTATGAAAGAACTTTCGGGACCTTATGATTTTATTTTCATGGATGCCGCCAAAGGACAGTACATCCATTATCTTCCGGAGGTGTTAAGGCTTCTTGCGCCGGAAGGGGTACTGATGTCTGACAATGTACTTCAGGATGGAGATGTGATTGAATCCCGGTTTGCAGTGGAGCGGAGAAACCGCACGATCCACAGCCGCATGAGGGAATATTTATATGAGCTTACCCACCACGAGGAGCTTCACACATCACTGCTTCCGCTTGGGGACGGCGTAGCATTAAGTGTTAAAAAAGAAAGTCATTAAGAGCAATAAGAAGAAAGAGTTTTTAATAAAAAGGAGATAAAAATATGAAAAACAGACGCCCGGAATTGTTGATTCCAGCAAGCAGTTTGGAAGTGCTTAAGACGGCAGTTGTATTTGGCGCAGATGCGGTCTATATTGGAGGCGAAGCCTTTGGGCTCCGCGCGAAAGCGAAAAATTTCTCCCGTGAAGAGATGGAAGCGGGAATTCTGTTTGCACATGAACATGGGGTAAAAGTTTATATTACGGTAAATATTCTGGCACATAACGATGATCTCCCTGAAGCGGAAGTCTATCTTCGTGAATTGAAGGAAATAAAGCCGGATGCTCTGATCATTGCCGATCCGGCAATTTATGAGCTGGCGAAAGAGATCTGTCCGGAGATCGAGCGCCACATCAGTACGCAGGCAAATAATACAAATTACGGTACTTACAATTTCTGGTGGAAGCAGGGTGCCAAAAGAGTGGTGTCTGCAAGAGAACTCTCTTTAAAAGAAATTAAGGAAATCCGGGAGCATATTCCTGAGGAAATGGAAATTGAGAGTTTTATCCACGGCGCGATGTGTATTTCTTATTCCGGCAGATGTCTGTTAAGCAACTTCTTTACCGGAAGAGATGCCAATCAGGGAGCCTGCACACACCCGTGTCGCTGGAAGTATTCGATCGTAGAAGAGACGAGACCGGGAGAGTATATGCCGGTATACGAAAATGAGCGCGGCACGTACATTTTCAATTCAAAAGATCTGTGCATGATCGGTCATATACCGGAAATGATCGATGCGGGAATCGACAGCTTTAAGATTGAAGGTCGTATGAAAACAGCGCTTTACGTCGCTACGGTTGCGAGAACTTATCGCCTTGCCATTGATGATTATCTCAAGGATCCAAAATTGTATGAGGCAAACATGCCATGGTATCTGGAGCAGATTTCCAATTGTACGTATCGTCAGTTCACAACCGGGTTCTATTTTGGCAAGCCGACGGAAAAGACACAGATCTACGATAACAATACTTATGTGAAGGGATATACGTATCTTGGAATCATCGGGGAAGAAAAGGACGGCATGTACCGCATTGAACAGAGAAATAAATTCTCGGTCGGTGAAAGTATTGAGATTATGAAACCAAATGGTGAAAATATAGAGGTGACGGTGAAACGCATTGTGGACGAAGAAGGTCAGGAGCAGGAGAGCGCGCCGCATCCAAAACAGGTGCTTTATGTGGATCTCGGACATGAGGCAGAGCAATACGATATTCTCAGACGAAGAGAAGAATAAAGAATCGTTATCAAGAATATTAAGAGAAATTAAGAAATTAGAAATAGCGGATTTCTTGCTTTTTAGCAGGAGATCCGCTATACTGTTTTTACAAAATCTTTAAAATCTTATTTTCATTCAACGCCTGATATTTCGGGCATTGTTCTATGGCAGTCGCCAGAAAAGATTCCATAAGATTTGGTGGAAAAGCACAAAAAAAGTAATTGTCACATAGACTAGAAGCAAACACTTTAAGAGGTGCTTTTCGTGAAATCATTTCCTCAACCCCTCACAGCTTCTGAAGAAAGATATTATCTGCAAAAATATACAGAGGGTGATCTTGAAGCAAAACATATTCTGATAGAGCGGAATCTGCGCCTTGCAGCACATATTGTGAAAAAGTATCAGTCCATGGAGGAGGATACGGAGGATCTTTTGTCCATTGGAACCATCGGCCTCATCAAAGCGGTCGTCACTTTTAACCCCGATAAAAGTGTAAGACTTGGCACGTATGCGGCAAGGTGTATTGAAAATGAGATTCTGATGTATCTTCGGACAAAGAAAAAATCCTCCAGGGAGGTGTCTCTGTATGAACCGATCGGAACAGACCGGGAAGGCAATGAAATTCAGCTCTTTGATGTGATCGAGACAGAAGGCGAGGATGCACATTCGAAGGTGGAATTAAAAGAGGATATCCGAATGTTGTATCAGCGTGTAGAGAAGGAACTGACACCTAGAGAGCGGACGGTTTTGAAGCTTCGCTACGGGCTTTACCATGAGGAGGAATATACGCAGAAGGAAATTGCCAGAAGACTTGGCATTTCCAGATCTTATGTGTCCAGAATTGAGAAAGGTGCCATTGCAAAATTGAGGGGATATTTCGAAATGTAACCAGTGATGAGACGACAGATGAAAGAGGTGTTAGGATGGCATTTAGTACAGTGGCGTCTGCAGTTCTTCACGGAGTGCAGGCGGAAATTATTCAGGTGGAGACAGATGTAAGCAATGGTCTTCCGGTTTTTCATATGGTAGGGTATCTGTCTTCTGAGGTCAAGGAAGCGGCAGAGCGTGTGCGCACTGCAATTCAAAATTGCGGGATGCAGCTTCCGCCTAAGAAGATTGTGGTAAATTTAGCACCTGCCACAATGCGGAAACGGGGCGCGTCATACGATCTCCCGATTGCGTTGTCAGTTCTTGCGGCTATGGGTGTATTTTCGGCGGAAAGTCTTCGCGGAGTAGTAGTCGCAGGTGAGCTTGGGCTTGGAGGAGCCGTGCAGAAGATCTCAGGGATACTTCCCATTGTAAAGCGGGCAAAGGAGCGTGGGTATCATACCTGCATTGTGCCAAAAGAAAATGTAACAGAAGGAGCGCTTGTGGAAGGTGTGCGGATTCTGGGAGCAGATACACTTCTGGCGGTATGCCGGTATTTGAAAGGAGAGGAGGAACTTTCCTGGGCAGCGGGGCTTGGGAAGGAGAAGTGGGAAGCAGTACGAAACGCAGAGGAGCTGGACGAGCAGATTGATTTCTGCCATATCAGGGGACAGGAGATTGTGAAGAGAGCGGCGGAAGTAGCTGTGGCCGGCGGACACAATCTTCTTCTTGCAGGACCTCCGGGGAGCGGGAAGTCTATGACGGCAAAAGCTATTACAAGTATTCTTCCCTCACTTTCTATGGAAGAGAGTCTGGAGATTACCAGAATTTACAGTGTGCTTGGACTTTTGAGGGAAGATTACCCGCTGATCACGGCAAGACCTTTTCGAAATGTTCATCATACAACGACAAAGGCGGCGCTTGTGGGCGGCGGGAATCCGCCCTTGCCGGGAGAAATCAGTCTTGCCCACGGCGGTGTCTTATTTCTGGACGAGCTGACGGAATTTCAAAAACCGGTGCTGGAAGTGCTGCGGCAGCCTCTGGAGGAGCAGGAAGTTCACCTGTCCAGAAGCCATGGAAATTATGTGTTTCCGGCAGATGTGATGTTGGTGGCAGCGATGAATCCGTGTCCCTGCGGCAATTATCCGGACCCGGAGAAGTGCAGCTGCACGCCGGGACAGATTCAGCGGTATCTTGATACGGTCAGTCAGCCGTTTCTCGATCGGATGGATCTGTGCGTGGAAGCCCCGAGAATTTCCTATGAGGAGCTAAAAAAAACGGAAGAGGGAGAGTCGTCCGGGGAGATAAGGCTTCGGGTGGAACGGGCAAGGGCGATTCAAAATGAGCGCTATGCCGGAACAAAGATTCGGGTCAATGCAAGGCTTGGAGTGAAAGAACTTCCCATTTATTGTAAGCTGGGGGAAAAAGAAGAACAGCTGATGGAACAGGCATTTCACCGACTTCATCTGACCGCGCGGACCTATCACAGAATCTTGAAAGTTTCAAGAACGATCGCAGATATGGAAGGGGTTGACCGGATTCGGACGAAGCATATCAAAGAGGCGCTTGGCTATCGGACGCTGGAGAAGAAATATTGGGGGAGATAAAAGAATGATGTACGAATATTGGCTGGCGCGGGTGCATCCGCTGTCGAATCAGAAAAAACAAAAACTGAGAGCATGTATAGGAAGTGCAAAAGAAATATATTATATAGAAGAAACGCAGATATATCAGTTGGATTTTTTGACGAAGAAAGATCAGGCGGTATTGGCAGAAGCGAAAAAAGAGCTCCGCCTGGAAGAAACATATCGGGCGTTGGGAGAACAAGGAATCCGGTTCCTTCCTTACTTTGATAAAGAGTATCCGGGCAGGCTTCGTAAGGCGTTATCTCCTCCTTATGCACTGTATGTCAAAGGGCATCTTCCGGAAGAAGAGAAGGTATCTGTGGCGATCGTGGGGGCGAGAAAATGTACTCCTTACGGTGAAGAGATGGCGCTTGCATACGGAGAGAGGCTTGCAGAAGCAGGAATCCAGATTATCAGCGGCATGGCAAGAGGGATTGACGGAGCAGCACAGAGAGGGGCGTTGAACGGAGGAGGAAGAACGTATGGGGTGCTTGGGTGTGGAGTGGATATCTGTTATCCGAGAGAGCACCGGGGACTCTACTGTGATATTTTGAAAGAAGGAGGACTTCTGTCAGAACAACTTCCCGGAGAGCCGCCTCTTGCAGGCTATTTTCCTGCCAGAAACCGAATCATCAGCGGACTGTCTGATCTGGTGCTTGTGATGGAGGCAAAAGAACGCAGCGGTTCCCTGATCACAGCAGATATGGCGCTGGAGGAGGGAAAGGACGTATTCGCTCTGCCGGGGCTTGCGACAAGTCCCATGAGCCGGGGCTGCCACAGATTGATCGCACAGGGGGCAGGGATCCTTTTAAGCCCGGAAGATTTGTTGGAAATGTTAGGATATCAAAAGGAAAAACTCTGTCAAAAACCAGACAAAAATGAAAAAATGCTTGAAACAACAGAAAATATAGTGTATAGTTGTTTCGGTTTGTATCCAAAAGGCGTTCAGAGTCTGTCTGTTGAGACAGGGCTTGCACCGCCAGACTTGATAGAGCAATTGATGACATTAGAATTACAGGGATATATCAAAGAAGTATCTAGAAATCAATATATCAAAGTCCGTTAAAAGTAAGTACGGGCTTTATGGAGGAAGTATTTTTATGGCACGTTATCTTGTGATCGTGGAGTCACCGACAAAGGTGAAGACAATTAAAAAATTTTTGGGGAGCAATTATGTAGTGACTGCGTCCAACGGGCATGTGCGTGATCTCCCTAAGAGTCAGCTTGGCGTTGATCCGGAAAATGATTTTGAACCGAAATATATTACGATCCGTGGGAAAGGGGAAATTCTCGCCAATCTTCGAAAAGAAGTAAAGAAGGCAGATAAAGTTTATCTCGCAACTGACCCGGACCGTGAGGGAGAAGCAATTTCATGGCATCTTTGTAAAGCGCTGAAACTGGATGAGAAGAAAACCTACCGGATCAGTTTTAATGAGATCACAAAAAAAGCAGTGAAAGAATCTTTGAAGCACGCACGCGAGATCGATATGGATCTTGTGGATGCACAGCAGGCAAGGCGTGTGCTGGACCGTGTCGTAGGATATAAGATCAGTCCGCTTCTGTGGGCGAAAGTAAAGAGGGGATTGAGTGCAGGCCGTGTGCAGTCTGTAGCGCTTCGCATCATTGCAGACAGAGAAGAAGAGATCAACGCATTTATCCCGGAAGAATATTGGACACTGGATGCCAATCTGAAAGTAGATTCTGAGAAAAAGCTTTTAAGTGCAAAATTCTATGGAACAGAGAAAAAGAAGATTACGATTTCCTCTAAGGAACAGTTAGATCAGATCGTCAAAGAATTAGAAGGAGTATCTTACCGCGTGGCAGATGTCAAAAAAGGAGAGAGGATCAAAAAAGCTCCGTTGCCATTTACTACCAGTACCTTGCAGCAGGAGGCATCCAAAGCCTTGAATTTTGCAACTTCTAAGACGATGCGTATCGCACAGCAGTTATATGAAGGAATTGACGTTAAAGGAAATGGAACCGTAGGTCTTATTACTTATCTCCGTACAGATTCAACAAGAATCTCAGAGGAAGCGGATGAAAATGTAAGAAATTATATTGAAGAGCAGTATGGCAAGCAATATGTGGCTGTAGGAGAGGCGAAGACCGGAACAGATAAGAAGATTCAGGATGCGCATGAAGCTATTCGTCCGACAGATCCTGCCCGTACACCGGCTGCTATGAAGGAATCTCTGACACGCGATCAGTTCCGTCTATATCAGCTGATCTGGAAACGTTTTCTTGCAAGCCGCATGAAGCCTGCGAGATATGAGACCACATCTGTGAAGATTGCAGCAGGCGATTATCGTTTTACAGTGTCTGCGTCGAAGGTTGCCTTTGATGGGTTCCGCATGATCTATACGGAAGCAGGAGAAGAAAAAGAAGAGAGCAATGTACTTGCGAAGAGTCTGGACAAAGATTCTGTGCTGCAATATGAGAGCTTTGATTCCAAACAGCATTTCACACAGCCGCCGGCACATTATACGGAAGCTGCGCTTGTTAAGACACTGGAAGAATTGGGCATCGGCCGTCCAAGTACGTATGCGCCGACGATTTCTACGATCATCGCAAGACGCTATGTAGCAAAAGAAAATAAGAATCTGTATCTTACAGAAATCGGAGAAGTGGTCAATAATATTATGAAACAGTCTTTCCCAAGTATTGTGGATGTTAATTTTACCGCAAATATGGAAAGCTTGTTGGACGGAGTAGAAGAAGGAAAAGTGAATTGGAAGACGATTATTGAGAATTTCTACCCGGATATTGAAGAAGCAGTTGAGAAGGCTCAAAAAGAGCTTGCGGAAGTCAAGATTGAGGATGAGGTGACGGACGTTGTCTGTGAACAGTGCGGACGGAATATGGTGATCAAGTACGGACCTCACGGAAGATTCCTTGCCTGTCCCGGGTTCCCGGAATGCCGCAATACGAAGCCATATCTTGAGAAAGTCGGAGTGGCGTGCCCGATCTGCGGAAAAGATGTAGTGCTCAGAAAAACGAAAAAGGGCAGAAAGTATTACGGTTGTGAAGATAATCCGGAATGTGAATTTATGTCATGGCAGAAACCTTCCGATCAGAAATGCCCTCGGTGCGGAAGTTATATGGTAGAGAAGGGAAATAAGCTCTGCTGTAGCAACGAACAGTGCGGATTTGTAGAGAATCAGAAAAAAGATAAAAATAAGTAGAAAATAAGTGCGAAATTCATTGAATATTATAGAATTGTATGATAATATAGCCTCATAGGATGGAGGAGTGCAGATGAGCGTACAGTTATTAGACAAAACAAGAAAAATCAACAAATTGTTGCATAACAACAATTCAAGTAAAGTAGTCTTCAATGATATATGTGAAGTCCTTACAGAAATATTGGATTCAAATACGCTTGTTGTGAGCAAAAAAGGAAAAGTTCTTGGTGGAAGTAAATGTGAGGATGTTCCGTATATTGAAGAACTTATTGAAAAAGAAGTTGGAAAACATATCGATGATATGTTAAATGAGCGTTTGCTCAGTATCCTGTCAACGAAGGAAAATGTCAATCTTGAGACACTGGGATTTTCGGAGGAAGCTTCCAGAGGATATCAGGCGATCATTACGCCGATTGATATCGCAGGAGAGCGCCTGGGAACTTTGTTTATCTACAAGCAGCATGAAATGTATGAGATTGACGACATTATCTTAAGCGAATATGGGACAACCGTAGTTGGTCTTGAGATGCTTCGCTCTGTAAATGAAGAGAGTGCGGAGGAGACAAGAAAAGAGCATATTGTTCAGTCAGCGATCAGCACATTATCTTATTCAGAGCTTGAGGCGATCATCCATATCTTTGAGGAGTTAAATGGTTCCGAAGGAATTCTGGTAGCCAGCAAGATTGCAGACAGAGTCGGAATTACCCGTTCTGTGATCGTCAATGCTCTTCGCAAATTTGAGAGTGCAGGAGTGATCGAGTCCCGTTCATCCGGTATGAAGGGAACTTATATCAAGGTGGTAAATGATTATGTATTTACCGAATTAGAGAGAATCAAATCAGAAAAAAGCAATTAAATGATTTCAAGAGAAAAAGAATGGATGAGGGTGTCGGGAAACTGATGCCCTCATTGTGAATCTGGAGGAAATTATGGAACGGTTTAAAGGCAGCACTGCAAGATTAAAAATGAAAAAAATGATTTTAGACGGCGGCTATTTTAATGACACGGAATATATTTGTAAAGTGGCTGCATACGAGAAGGAACAGGCGAATATTTATTTACTGACAGGGAAGACAGAGCTTACGGAATTTTCTCTGGATGCCATTTACGAGTGTGTGCTGGACGAGGAGGAACAAGAGACTGCCTGTGCAGGAGTGATACGGGAAAGATATTGGAGCAAGCATGGAAAAGTTCTCGTTTTTCATATTGAAAATGGATTTTATAAAAAAAACGTAAACTAAAATAAAGTGTGTTGACAAAACAAAGAGAGAGTGCTATTTTATATCTAGAGTCTTTTAGCACTCTCTTTTTGTGAGTGCTAACAATCGAATGTTATTTATTAAGGAGGAATAGATATGAAGTTAGTACCATTAGGAGACAGAGTTGTTTTAAAACAGGTGGCTGCAGAGGAAACAACAAAATCAGGAATCGTGATTCCGGGACAATCAAAAGAAAAACCACAGCAGGCAGAAGTTATTGCTGTCGGACCTGGTGGAACAGTAGATGGTAAGGAAGTTCAGATGAACGTTGCAGTAGGAGATCAGGTCATTTATTCCAAATATGCAGGAACAAATGTAGAGATCGAAGATGAAGAGTACATCATCGTAAGACAGGATGACATCCTGGCAATCTGCGAGCAGTAATACTTCAACCGGGAGAAGCAAAGATTTCCGGGTGAGAGTACTGCGAATGTGAAGAATTATAAACTAGAAAATTTTCAGGAGGCGTATGATCATGGCAAAAGAGATTAAATATGGAGCAGAGGCAAGAGCAGCCTTAGAAGCTGGTGTAAATCAGCTTGCAGATACAGTAAGAGTAACACTTGGACCAAAAGGACGTAACGTTGTTCTTGACAAATCCTTTGGCGCACCGCTTATTACAAATGATGGTGTGACAATCGCAAAAGAGATTGAGCTGGAAGATGCTTTTGAGAACATGGGCGCACAGCTGATCAAAGAAGTTGCTTCTAAGACAAATGATGTTGCCGGAGACGGAACAACAACAGCAACCGTTCTTGCTCAGGCAATGGTACATGAAGGAATGAAGAATCTGGCAGCAGGAGCTAACCCGATCATTTTAAGAAAGGGAATGAAGAAAGCAACAGACACTGCTGTAGATGCAATTAAAAAAATGTCCAGCAAAGTAACAGGAAAAGACCAGATTGCGAAAGTAGCTGCAATTTCCGCAGGAGATACAGAAGTCGGAGAGATGGTAGCAGATGCTATGGAGAAAGTTTCCAATGACGGCGTGATCACAATTGAAGAGTCTAAGACAATGAAGACAGAGCTGGATCTTGTAGAAGGTATGCAGTTCGACCGTGGATATATTTCCGCATATATGGCAACAGATATGGATAAAATGGAAGCAAACCTGGATGATCCGTACATCCTGATCACAGATAAGAAGATTTCCAATATTCAGGATATCCTGCCGCTCTTAGAGCAGATCGTACAGTCCGGTGCAAGACTTCTTATCATTGCAGAGGATATTGAGGGCGAAGCTCTTACAACACTGATCGTCAACAAACTGCGTGGAACCTTCAACGTTGTTGCAGTAAAAGCACCGGGATATGGCGACAGAAGAAAAGAGATGCTCAAAGACATCGCAACACTTACAGGTGGTCAGGTGATTTCTGATGAGCTTGGCATGGATCTGAAAGAAACAACAATGGATCAGCTTGGCCGTGCAAAATCTGTAAAAGTACAGAAAGAAAATACAGTAATCGTAGATGGTATGGGCGATAAGAAAGCAATCGCTGACCGTGTGTCTCAGATCAAGGCACAGATCGAAGAGACAACATCTGATTTTGACAGAGAGAAACTTCAGGAAAGACTTGCAAAACTTGCAGGCGGTGTTGCTGTGATCCGTGTAGGAGCTGCGACAGAGACAGAGATGAAAGAAGCAAAACTTCGTATGGAAGATGCGCTTGCAGCAACAAGAGCAGCAGTGGAAGAAGGAATCATCGCCGGAGGCGGATCTGCTTATATCCATGCGGCAAAAGAAGTGGCAAAAGTAGTTGCAGAGCTTGACGGAGATGAGAAGACTGGTGCCAATGTCGTATTAAAGGCACTGGAAGCACCTCTGTTCAGAATCGCTGCAAATGCTGGACTGGAAGGATCTGTCATCATCAGCAAAGTATCAGAAGCAAAACCGGGCGTAGGGTTCGACGCATTGACAGAAAATTATGTAGATATGGTGGAGAACGGAATTCTTGACCCTGCAAAGGTTACAAGAAGTGCTCTTCAGAATGCGACAAGTGTTGCTTCTACATTACTTACAACAGAATCTGTTGTGGCAAATATCAAAGAAGAGGCACCGGCAATGCCAGCAGGCGGAGCAGGAATGGGAATGATGTAATTTCCATAAACAGACATTTATTAAAAATTTGAAAACTCCCAGAGATGGGAGTTTTCTTTTTCTATAGAAGTATGCTACAATACAGATACAATGTAAATGTTGGAGGAAGAGACATGAGTGACTTTTATACAGAACAATTGATTAAAAAACAGACAACAGGAAAGGACCGCATGATCAAGATTCTTTTGATTTTGCTCACAGTAGTGTCGGTGTTGATCATATTTATATTTCCATTCGGTATTATCCTTCCGGTAGCGCTTATCGCTCTGGATGTATTTATGTTTCAGAGAATGGATGTTGAATATGAGTATCTGTTTGTCAACGGAGATCTTGATATCGACAAGATTATGCACAAAGCAAGACGTAAGAGAGTGTGTTCCGTCAATATCAATGATGTGGAGATTCTTGCACCGGCGGATTCGGGAGATGCGAGACAGTATCAGAGAGCGAAGACGCAGGATTACACATCTGCATCCGGAAGCAAGAACGTATATGCCCTTGTAGTAAATGAGAAGGGTGTGTTGAAAAAGATTTTATTTGAGCCAAATGATTCGATCGTGGAAGGATTTTTCCTCATGGCTCCGAGAAAAGTTGTAAGAAAAAAATAGGAAAAATCAAGGAAAGTGCAAAAAGCGGTTGACAACGTCCGGTCGGATTAGTTATTATAGCAGTTATAATGTTTTTTATTATCCGTCCTAATAATAAATTAGGGCGGATGATTGTAACATACACAGAAGGAGAAAGGAGATTATCATGGGAAAGATTATTGGGGAAGGGATTACATTTGATGACGTATTGCTGGTGCCGGCATATTCAGAGGTGATTCCAAATCAGGTGGATTTATCTACTTATCTTACAAAGAAGATCAAATTAAACATACCGATGATGAGTGCCGGTATGGACACAGTTACAGAGCATCGTATGGCAATTGCTATGGCGCGTCAGGGAGGCATCGGTATTATCCATAAAAATATGTCTATTGCGGAACAGGCAGAAGAAGTAGACAAGGTAAAACGTTCAGAGAATGGTGTTATCACAGATCCGTTCTATCTCTCTCCGGAGCATACACTGGAGGATGCAAATAATCTCATGGCGAAATTCAGAATCTCCGGTGTTCCGGTGACAGAAGGAAAGAAGCTTGTAGGTATCATCACAAACCGTGATTTGAAATTCGAAGAAGATTTCTCTAAGAAGATCAAAGAGTCTATGACATCAGAAGGACTGATCACAGCTTTGGAAGGAACAACTCTGGAAGAGGCGAAGAAGATTCTTGCAAAGGCGAGAAAAGAGAAACTTCCGATCGTAGATAAAGACTTTAATTTAAAAGGTCTTATTACAATTAAAGATATTGAGAAGCAGATCAAGTATCCATTGTCTGCAAAAGACTCCCAGGGACGTCTTCTGTGCGGTGCGGCAATCGGTATCACAGCTAATTGTCTGGAGCGCGCACAGGAACTTGTCAATGCACATGTAGACGTTGTTGTTATGGATTCAGCTCATGGACATTCTGCAAACGTAATCCGTACAGTAGAGATGGTAAAATCCAAATTCCCGGATCTTCAGGTAATTGCAGGTAACGTGGCAACAGGAGCTGCAACAGAAGCGCTGATCAAAGCGGGCGTAGATGCAGTGAAGGTAGGTATCGGACCTGGATCTATCTGTACGACCCGTGTAGTTGCAGGTATTGGTGTACCTCAGATCTCAGCAGTTATGGATTGCTATGAAGTGGCTGATAAATATGGAATCCCGATCATTGCAGACGGAGGAATCAAGTATTCCGGAGATATGACTAAGGCAATTGCAGCAGGAGCAAATGTATGTATGATGGGAAGCATCTTCGCAGGATGTGACGAAAGCCCGGGAACATTTGAACTGTATCAGGGAAGAAAATACAAAGTATACCGTGGTATGGGTTCTATTTCCGCTATGGAAAATGGAAGTAAAGACCGTTACTTCCAAAGTGATGCTAAGAAACTTGTTCCGGAAGGTGTTGAAGGACGTGTTGCATATAAGGGAACTGTCGAAGACACTGTATTCCAGTTGATGGGAGGTCTTCGTTCCGGTATGGGTTACTGCGGAACTCCTACGATTGAAGACTTGAAGAAGAACGGACAGTTTGTGAAGATCTCTTCTGCTTCTTTAAAAGAAAGTCATCCACATGACATTCATATTACAAAAGAAGCTCCAAACTATAGTGTGGACGAGTAGGAAGGAAGAAAAGATGGCTGGTACATTTGGAACAACAAGTAAAGGCGAGGCTGCTCAGTTATATGAGATCAGGAATGCGTCCGGAATGTGTGCCTGTATTACAGATTATGGGGCAAATCTTGTAAAGCTGTTTGTGCCAGACAGGGAAGGAAAGCTGACAGATGTAGTCCTTGGTTATGAGGATGCCTCCGGCTACGAAGAGGGAACCTGCTTTATCGGTGCTGTAGTCGGAAGAGTGGCAAACCGCATTGGCGGAGCTTCTTTCGAGTTGAACGGCAAAACGTATACGCTTACAGATAATGATCAAGGCAATACACTGCACAGCGGCAGAGATTTTACGAATCAGAGAATGTGGGAAGTAGAGAAGCTTGCGGAAGACAGTATTACACTGAAGCTGCACAGCCCGGAAGGAGATCAGGGATATCCGGGAAGCGTAGATCTCTTCGTGACATATTCTGTGACAGAAGATAATAGTCTGTCCATTCATTATACAGGAACTCCTACAGAGGATACGCTTTTGAATCTCACAAATCACAGTTATTTTAATCTGGCAGGACATGAAGCAGAGAGTGTGCTTTCGCAGAAGGTGATGATTCAGGCAGAGTCCTATGCGAGAGCCGACGCAAGTTCTATTCCTACAGGGGAACTGGTTCCGGTAGAAGAAACTCCGATGGATTTCCGTAAGGAAAAAGCGATCGGACAGGATATTGAGGCGGATTACGAGGCGCTGAATTTCGGCAGAGGCTATGACCACACATGGGTGATCGATGGCAGCGGAATGCGCAGGGCGGCAGTGATGCGTGCAGAAGAGACCGGTATTACGATGGAGGTCTGGACAGATCTTCCGGGAGTGCAGTTTTATACGGCAAACTATGTAGAAGATGAAAAAGGTAAGGACGGTGTTATATACGGAAGAAGAAGCGCTGCCTGCTTTGAAACACAGTATTTCCCGGATGCGATCCACAAAGACAATTTCAGAAAGCCGATCGTGCGTGCCGGTGAGGAATATTGTACAACGACTGTGTATAAATTTTTATAAAGGATAATCTTCATAAAATCCTAAGTAACTTTTCATAGAAATGTGAGAAATATGTGGTATGATAATACGAGATGTTCGATGGAGAGTTTACCAAGAGATGAAGAAGAAACGATACAGAAAGCCGTTAAGTGCGGCTCAGAGAAAAAGAAAGGTCCAGCGAAACATTCGTCTGGGCCTTGTTTTGTTACTGGCGATGTTTGTGTTGACCGGTGTGCTGAAGATCATTCACCCGTTTTTATTTTCGCAGAAATATTATGAGCTGGACGGTGACAATATTGATGCATGCAGACCGGAGATGGAAGTAGATCTTCTTACACCCAACGAGTATTCAAGACCGGGGACAAAGACGGAGAAGATCACGGCAATTGTGATTCATTATACAGCGAACCCGGGTGCCACAGCCAGAGGAAACAGGGATTATTTTGAAAATTTAAAAAATACTCATATTACGAAGGCGAGCAGCAACTTTGTTGTGGGCTTGGACGGGGAGATCATTCAGTGTGTGCCGACGTGGGAAGTGGCTTATGCATCCAATGACAGGAATAAGGACAGCGTATCGATTGAATGCTGCCATCCGGATGAGAGCGGGAAATTTACAGAGAAGACATATCGCTCTATGGTACAGCTTTCTGCGTGGCTCTGTCTTAAATTCGATCTTACAGAGAAGAATCTTATCCGCCACTATGATGTAACGGGAAAGAACTGTCCAAAATATTTTGTGGAAGATGAGGCGGCATGGGAGACCTTTAAAGCAGATGTGGGAAAAACGCTCGCAGAGGCGAAATAAAGGGCTTACAGCGGTGAAATAGCTTGCACTGTCCGAAAATTGTTGATATAATACACACGCATATAAAGGCTGGGAAGACAGGACAAGGAGAGACAACATGAACGATTTGGAAATGTACAGGGAACAGTTAAGCCTTTGTGATGACAAGATCATAGACGCGCTTGTGGAGCGCGGGAAGATTGTGGAGAAGATCATGGCATATAAAGAAGAGTATGGTATGCCGATTCTTCAGCCGCAGCAGGAGACAAAACAAAAGGTAAGACTGGAAGCAAAGCTTGAGGGAAATAAATACAAAGAAGAGATTTATGATATATTCCGAAGAATTTTACGCAACAGCAAACGGATACAGGCAAGAAAGCTCTTTGGCTATAATATTGTGCTGATTGGATTTATGGGAGCGGGGAAAACAACCATTTCAGATTATCTGAGCACAATGTTTGCAATGAAGGTTGTGGAGATGGACGGACTGATCGCAGAGAGGGAAGGGATGAGCATCCCGGATATTTTTGCGACGTACGGTGAAGAATATTTCCGTGATCTGGAGACGAATCTTCTGAAAGAGCTGCAGGAGGAGAGTAATCTGGTGATTTCCTGTGGCGGAGGAGCTGCTCTTAGAGCGTGTAATGTAGCTGAGATGAAGAAGAATGGCAGGGTTGTTCTTCTGACCGCAAGTCCGGAAGTGATCTTAGATCGTGTGAAGGACAGTGATGACCGTCCGGTGCTGAAGGGACGTAAAAGTATAGAAGGAATAACAGAATTGATGGAACAGCGCCGCGAACGGTATGAAGCGGCGGCAGATATTGTGATTCAGACAGACCATAAGAGTGTGCAGGAGATTTGTGAGGAATTAATTCAGCGTCTGTCGGAAATGGATGAGGAGTAATGTTTGATTATTTTTTTCCGGACCGGTATATCGCGTCCACTTATGTGATTGATTTTGAAAAATTGTATGAAAAGGGAGTCAGAGGTCTGATCTTTGACATTGACAATACATTAGTGCCGCATGGGGCGCCGGCGGATAAGCGGGCAGTGGAATTATTTGCCAGACTTAAGAAGATCGGATTCCGATGCTGTCTGATCTCCAACAATCAGGAGCCGCGTGTCAAGATGTTCAACGAGAAGATTCAAGTAGACTACATCTATAATGCACATAAGCCATCTACGAAGAATTATCGAAGAGCGATGGAGATCATGGGCACAAAGGAAGAGAGCACCGTGTTTATCGGGGATCAGCTCTTTACAGATGTGTGGGGCGCCAAGCGTGCGGGGATTCCGAATATCCTCGTGAAACCAATTCATCCGAAGGAAGAAATACAGATTGTAATAAAGCGCCGTCTTGAGGCAATCGTGCTTCATTTTTATAAGAAAAGTCTCAAATAAAAAAAGGTTGAAAAAACCGGTAATATATTATAGAATAAAAAGAGCGAATAGAACGAAAAGTGCCAATGCGCACAATTTAAGGAGGATAAAGAAATGGCAAAGAAGTCAGCAGGAGAATTTAGAAATGGCATGACACTTGAAATCGATGGAAAGGTATGTCAGGTTGTTGAATTTATGCATGTAAAACCGGGAAAAGGCGCAGCTTTTGTCCGTGTGAAATTAAGAGATATCATTAACGGTGGTGTGATTGAGACGACATTCCGTCCGACAGAGAGCTTTGACGAAGCGTTCATTGAGAGAAAGAAAATGCAGTATTTATACAATGATGGGGAACTGTATTACTTCATGGACAATGAGACATTTGACCAGATCGCAGTAAGCTCTGAAGATGTAGGAGATTCTCTGAAGTTTGTAAAAGAGAACGAGGAAGTAAGCGTAAGCATTTACCAGGGAAAACCATTTGCAATTGAGCCACCTCTTACAGTAGAGCTTCGTGTTACAGAGACAGAGCCTGGATTCAAGGGCAATACAGCACAGGGAGCTACTAAGCCGGCAATTGTTGAGACAGGTGCACAGGTTGCAGTTCCATTATTCGTAGAACAGGACGAGATGATCAAGATCGATACACGTACTGGCGAATACTTATCAAGAGCATAAGGAAAACTTAATAAGATCCTAAGAAGAAAAGCCTTGCAAATCATGCGAGGCTTTTTTATAATAGAAATCACCATAAATCTTATTCAAAGAAATCTGAATTTCTTGGCAGAGATCTTGCCGGTATTCAACAAAAGTTCGAAAAAAACACACCTGCCTGCGTGGCCGGAAAGGAGAAAAATGACATATTGTCAATTTGTGCAGGAGGTAAAAGAAAAAGTGAAAGAGGGGGTGAAAGCCGATCAGTCTGTAACACTCTATACGTCGGTAAAAAATAACGGTGTGAAGAGGACGGGGCTTATGTTCTCAGAGCAGGGAATCAATGTGGCGCCGGCCATATATCTGGAATCTTTTTATGAAGATTATCAAAAGGGACAGCGGCTGGAGGATGTGGCTGATGAAATTCTTGTGCTGTATGGAAAAGTGAAGGCGGATCATTCATGGGAGGAAGACTGTTTCCAGTGTTATGAGAAAGTGAGAGATCGAATTGTCTTCCGTCTGATCAATCGAAAAGCAAATGAAGAATTGTTAAAAACAATCCCGTATGTTCCGTATCTTGATCTGGCGGTCGTGTTCTATGTGTTGGTTGATGTCAATGTTCACGGGACAGTATCACTGCTTATAAGAGAACCACTGCTCCTGGAATGGAAAGTGTCGGTGAAAGAACTGTATGATCAGGCGCTTCAGAATACGCCGTCATTATTCCCTTATGAATTCCGGGCGCTCCGGGCGGTGATCGAAGAGGTTTTCCCGAGTGACCGCCAATCAGAAGAAGAATATATGTATGTGTTAAGTAACCGCTTTCAAAGCTTTGGTGCGGCAGTGATTCTCTATCCGAACCGGCTGAAGCAGATAGGATGTGTCATGGATGATGATTATTACGTACTTCCAAGCAGTGTGCATGAAGTGCTGATCGTGCCGGCAGAGTATGTACGGAACAGACAGATGCTGGACGAAATGGTGAGAGAAGTGAATCAGATCTGTGTGGAGGAAGAGGAAATATTGAGCGACCATGCATACTATTACGACCGAAGTGAAGATCTTCTTACGATGTGAGAAGATAAACTATGAGTGTAAAGCAAAAAAAGTAAAGGAAATGTGTACAGCATTTCCTTTACTTTATCTCGGAAATGTGCTAATATAACAAATGCAGTTTCTTGTATACTGCTATGCACCCGTAGCTCAGGGGATAGAGCACCGCCCTCCGGAGGCGGGAGCGGCGGTTCGAATCCGCCCGGGTGTGTACCTTGAAAAGTGCTTATATTGTGTGGAGGTAGTCTATGAAAAGAGAGAGTTACGGCCGCCTTATTATGACAATCGGTATTTTGCTGATGGTGATAGCAGGAGCAGTCGGATGTAGTCTTACCACAGAAAAAACACAGCAAGAAGCACAAAAGATAAAGAAGACAGATGTGAAGAACGAAAATAAAGACGGTGAAATTATGAGTAAAAACCCTCTTACGAAGGAGACAACACCTGAATTTACAAAAGCGGTAGAGAAGTATTACGAATCGCTGGCGGATAAAACGGATTACATAGAGGGTTATGAAGGAATTGAAGTTTATAAAAAAGAAGGTCTTTATCCGGATACTTATCTTGCATTTGTCAGATATGGAATGAAGATAAAGGATATATATACCGTAGTTCCGGGGCTTGGCACTTTGTATGTGGTAAAAGACGGGACAAGCGGAACATATCAGATCCACACGGAAGAATTGGATGACCGGACAGAAGACTATATTGAAACTGTGGCTGCGCATGAAGATGTGCAGGTGATGATGGAAGAGAGCAGGAAGGAATATCAAAAGGCTGTACAGTCAGATGCTTTGCTCCGAGAGGCATTGTCAGATCTGAAGCAGGCGTATGAGGGTTCTGCAGACAGTTTAGAATAATATAAAGAATAAAGAGAGTCGGATTCTTAATGTGAGAATCCGGCTTTTTTTGATACAAGGATAGAAAGAGGGATAGAGATGGCAGGATATAAGTATGCGATAAAAAGAGCGTTTCCCTATACGATTCCGGTGCTGACTGGATATTTATTTATTGGGATTGCATTTGGTGTGATGTTTGCGGAAAAAGGATATTCGTTTCTTTGGGCAATATTAATGAGTTTGATGGTATATGCAGGATCGGGACAATATCTGGCCGTGAACTTTTTTGCCCCGGGGGTATCATTTCTTCATGTTATTTTCATGACGTTGATGGTGAATATCCGGCATGTGTTTTATGGGATCTCCCTTTTAGAGCGGTTTCACAGTATGGGTAAGAAACGCTGGTATATGATTTTCGGATTGACGGATGAGACGTATTCGCTTCTGTGTACAACGAAGGTTCCGTCCGGCGTGGAGGAAGAGAAGTTTTTGTTTGTTATTTCTATGATGAATCAGTCATACTGGGTGATCGGTTCTGCCATCGGCGGGATTGCAGGAAGTCTGCTTCCTTTTCATTCAGAAGGCATCGACTTTGCCATGACCGCCCTTTTTGTTGTGATCTTTGTGGAGCAGTGGATGGAGAAGAAAAATCGTATCCCGGAATTGATCGGGGTGCTGGCAGCGCTTCTCTCTTTAAATATTTTCGGGGCAGAAAACTTTGTACTGCCATGTATGCTGCTGATCATATGCATTTTATTTGTATCAAAGAAGAAGCTGGAAGGGAGCGTGAGTGAAAAATGCCGGTAAGTGCAGGAACATCATTTCTTATTATTTTAGCAGTTGCACTGACAACATTTGCAACACGTGTCCTCCCTTTTCTTATATTTCCGAAAGGGAAAGAGATTCCGGAAGTTGTTCGCTATCTGGGAAGAGTGCTGACCCCGGCGGTCATCGGAATGCTGGTGATCTATTGTCTGAAGGGAACTACGCTTTCAGAGCTTCCATATGGAATTCCGGAAGGATTGGCTGTACTTGTGACCGCAGGGCTTCATATCTGGAAACGGAACAACCTGTTGAGTATCGGGGCAGGAACGGTACTCTATATGTTTTTGATTCAAGTCGTATTTTAGAGATTTTACACGGTTTCATCACAGTTTAAACACATTTATCACGTACACTGACTACATAAGAAAAGAAGAAACCGTGAAAGGAGTCATATTTTATGTCAAACGAATATAATTATTATACACCGGAATCTGGACCGGATTATAACTATGAACAGAATCAGGAACCAAAAAAGAAAGAGAAGAAGAAAATGCCAAAACTTATAAAGGTGATCAGTCTGGCACTTGTGTTTGGTATTGTGGCAAGTGTAGCATTTCAGGCAACAAATCTTGTGGCAGACAGATTTCTCGGAACGACAGAGAACCGCGAGGTGAAGTCCGTTGATAATACAAAAATATCCCAAAGTACAGGTGAAACTGCCAAATCTGACATTGCATCCATTGCGGAGGAAGTGATGCCGTCTGTAGTTTCGATCACGAACTTAAGTGTACAGCAGGTACAGAGCTTCTTCGGCGGAATTCAGGAACAGGAAAGTAAAAGTGTCGGGTCAGGCATTATCATTTCCCAGAATGATTCAGAGCTTCTGATCATTACAAATAACCATGTGGTAGAGGGAAATGAGACGCTGACAGTATCTTTTGTAGATGAGGAGAGCGTAGAGGCACAGGTAAAAGGTACAGATGCAGCAAAAGATCTCGCTGTGATCGCTGTGCAGACGAAGGAAATTAAAGATACAACGATGGATCAGATCAAAGTGGCTGCACTTGGAAATTCCGATCAGCTTCAAGTGGGTGAATCTGTGATCGCAATCGGGAATGCACTGGGCTACGGGCAGTCTGTTACTTCCGGTATTGTCTCGGCAACCGGACGTGAGCTGGATGGAATTGATGAAAAGCTGATCCAGACAGATGCAGCGATCAACCCGGGAAACAGCGGAGGCGCACTTCTTAATGCAAATGGAGAAGTAGTTGGAATTAACACTGCGAAAGTAGCAACGGATACGGTAGAAGGAATGGGATATGCAATTCCGATTTCCAGTGTCAGTGATATTATTGAAAATCTGATGAATCAGGAGACAAAGACCAAGGTTTCAGAGGCAGAGCAGGGACAGCTTGGAATTCAAGGTGTGGATGTGACAGCGGATAGTTCCGAAATGTACAATATGCCGACCGGTGTCTATGTATCGGAAGTGATTGCCGGCGGAGGAGCGAAGAAAGCCGGAATTACAAAAGGATCAGTCATCACAGGAATCAACGGAACCAGCATCGATGGTATGCAGGCTTTGAAGGAACAGCTCCAGTATTACAGAGCCGGAGAGACTGTGAAGATTACAGTGGCAACACCGGAGAAGAATGGGGAATACGCTAAGCGTGATGTAGAAGTAACTCTTGGAAAAAAATCATAGTTGTTTGCTATTTTATTTCTTTTGTAGTATAATGCAGTTAAGATTATGAAAATGAGGTAGGAGGCAGAAATACGAATGAAATGTCCGATTTGTGGTCAGCAGTTGCGACCGGGAAAGAAAGATCCAAATTATCTGCTGTGTTATAATTGTAAAAAGAAATTTAAGGTGCCACAGCAGAATAAAGAAGCAGAGCCAGAACAGAAATACTCCAATATTCCACCGAAGAAGGTACGGGAGAAACGGGAGACTGAGATGCGTAAAGCATACGATGACCTGCTTTCTATAGAGGATGAGAAAAAGAAGAAAAAAGCCGCTCCGAAGCCGAAGAAGCGTCAGGATTATGATGATTACGATGACTATGATGATGTATATGATGATGAGCCAATGTCAAAAGCTCCGATCATTATCCTTGCAATTGCAATCGTTGTAGTAGCCGGAGTGATTGCTTATATGTTATTAAAGTAAAAGATATTGGACAGAGATGTGAAAAAACGTCTCTGTCTTTTTTTGTGCCAAGAGCGGTGGAATGTGAAGGCGGCGTGGGTTGGATGCGCACATTTTTTCGCTGCTTTCATACTATAATAGTGCAAATATAGTAGAAAGAAGGAAAAGGGATGCCGAATTATCGATATCAGACACCGGATACAATGTGCCGGACGAGAAATGTCTGTAAAGAATCCTGTATGGAGCAGCGGATGCCCGGACGGGATATTTGTGACGGGCCGATTGCTATGGCATATGTTCCGTGGCAGAAATGGCAGGCGCTCTATGAGGCGGAAAAAGGGTTCTGCCGCGGAACGATCTTCGCAGAGCTTGACAAACCATTTGAAGGAACAGGAGGGCGGCTGCGATGATGGAGAACAGGTTATCAAAAAGAGAGTTGTTGGACTGGATCAATGTGGTGAGTTTTGCAGTAGATGACGTGAAGCTGTTTTTAGATACGCACCCGTATGACGAAGAAGCGCTTTTGTATTTTGATGAATTCAAAAAGCAGCGCGTGCAGGCAATGAAGGAATATGCGAAGAACTACGGGCCTTTGACGTTGGATACTGCCGCAGAGTCCTGTGGCAGATGGAAATGGACGCTGGAACCATGGCCATGGCAGGAAGGGGGATGTTAATCGATGTGGAATTATGAGAAACGGTTACAGTATCCGGTACGGATCACAAAGACTAATCCGAAGATCGCACAGATCATTATCACACAGTTTGGAGGCCCGGACGGAGAGCTGGCTGCCTCCATGCGTTACCTGTCACAGCGTTACACGATGCCGTATCGGGAAGTTACAGGAACATTGACAGATATCGGCACAGAGGAGCTTGCGCACATGGAAATGATCTGTGCCATTGTATATCAGCTTACGAAGGATATGTCTATGGAAGAACTGGAACGTTCCGGCTTTGATAAATATTATGTGGATCATACATTGGCATTGTGGCCGCAGGCAGCAAGCGGCGCGCCGTGGACTGCAACATATTTTCAGTCTAAGGGCGATCCGATCACAGATCTTCACGAGGATATGGCAGCAGATGGTACGATTGTGTAAAGACAACATTGAGGTTTTAAAAGATAGTTCCCAATAATCTGGCATACTAGCTGCCAGATATGAGAACTTTAGAAATTCCAATGTATCTCAATAGGTACTTCCTTAGTTACAGGGTCTTTCTTACCGACCAATACATAATCAATCAGCTTTTCAACCGTTTCCCTGTCTAAGTGTTCAAGATTTGTATATTGCTCGATTAACTGTCGTCTGTTATCGCCAATCAGCATTTTTCTTTCAATAACATCAAGCTGTTTCTGCGTATCAATTACCAGTTTTTCGAGCCTTTCTTTTTGTGTTGAGAAATCTTTAGATAAATCCAAGTAATCAAGTTCGGAAAGAATACCCTTTACCTTATCTAAATATAGTTCACGGATTCCTTTTGTGTATTCCGCAATCTTTTTTTGATAAGCAGCAATCTCCGTTTCCAAAGCTTCTTTTTGACCTCGCAAGTCATTATTGAATTGCACATTTTGTTCAAGCTCATCTTTATCCAGATATTCTGCGGATAACTTATTAAGTTCATCAATCACAGCTTTTTCCAATTTGTCTACTGAAATGAAAGAACCTATACAAGCGTCCTTTGCTACATGGCGGTTAGAACATTGTAAATAATGCTTACCACGATTCTTTGATGAACGCATTGTATAACCACAATTCATACAGCGAGCTTTTCTGGCAAATAAGCCGATTGTGCCAACTGTGAAAGGTTTTGCCTTTTGAGCTACCAATGCTTGAACCCTATCCCATAACTCACGGTCAATAATCGGCTCATGTGTACCCTCAACTCTGTACCACTCGTCTTTTGGTCTGGGTTTATTTTGCTTTGTCTTATAAGAAACGCTGCCATATTTCCCTTGAACCATATTCCCGATATAGATTTCATTCACCAACATATCTGATATGGCAAAATATTTCCATAGGGTACTGTTTTTCGTTTTAGGCTGCTTGTAACGCAAACCATGAAGTCGTTTGTATTCCGTAGGATTTGGTATTCCTCTGTCATTCAGCATACGGGCAATGGCGGTCTTTCCATATCCCTGTGAAAACAGTGTAAAAACTTCTCTGACAACTTCCGCAGCTTCTTCATCAATAATCAAATGCCCTTTTACGTCAGGGTCTTTTTTGTAACCATACAGGGCAAAAGCACCGATATGGTGTCCGTTCTTTCTTCTGTCAGTGAGAACGCTTTTAATGTTTTCTGACATATCCTCTAAGTACCACTCATTCACCAGACCATTTATCTGTCTTGATTTCTTATTTCCTTTATTAGCGGTATCTGCATTATCAACAATACTGATGAAACGAATACCCCAAATAGGGAAAAGACCGTGGATATATTTTTCCACTAATTCTAGTTCTCTGGTAAATCTGGATTGTGTCTTACAAAGGACAATATCAAATTTACGATTCTTTGCGTCCTCCAACAACCTGTTAAATTCTGGTCGTCGTCTGTCAGAACCAGTGTAATCATCATCACTGTATATGTTGTAGACTTCCCAACCATGCTCTAATGAGTATTGAAGTAACATTGACTTTTGATTCTGAATACTGTTACTGTCGTCTGTTTCTGATTGTTTGTTTCTATCTTCCTCTGATAAGCGGCAATAAATAGCAACTCTTGATTTTGATTCTATCATGCTTCGTTCTCCTTTTAGAGAAGACGAAACAAACTATCTCTACATAATGTTATTATAACATCTCGTAGGATAGTTTGTCTATCATCTGGCAGGAGTTGCCTTTCCTTTATTTTTTTCATATTGATTTATCAACTCTATCCATTTTAGAGTAAATGCTTTTGTAAACGCCGCTCTATCACAATTTTTAAAAACATTCTTGCAAACTACCTTTGCGTCATTTGCCATTGAACCACCTCACTACAATATATTTACAAAGTATGCAAAAATGCTTGTACATTATGAAAGAATTTGTCTATAAATAAGAAGTAATCAGATGGCTTTGGAAAGCTCCACTGGAATTTCACCATTCCCATTCTGATGGGTGAACCGTGTCATACGGGTGTATCATTATTCTGATATACAGGTCATGGCAGCAACTTTTCCAACAGTCGCTTACGGATCACTGGCATGGTCGCTCGCTTCTTTATTCCTCCTTTCGTGGGTCATGGCGTTCCAGTCCGTCGGCTCACCGTATATCAAACGTATCTGATTACTTTATTCATTTTTCAAAGAACACTTGTAAAACGGAGCTGGAATGAGGTGATAGAACACTCCGTATATATTCGCTTATTTCACTCTGACTTCAAAACCTAGAATTGCTTTAATAAGAGCAGCTCTGATTCTGCCTTTCAGTTCCATGTCGACCACAATATACATATTTCCGTGTTCATCATAGAACGGGCGTAAACTTGCTTTTGATATGTAAGCGTCATAGTGATTTAATATTTTCTCTATTGCCACTTCGTCGCCATCAGCAGCTAAACTGATTGTGGAGAATAGAGGACACTTTTTTGTAGACTTCATCATGTTATAATTCCTCCTCATACATATCTCTAATGAGCTTTAGTGAACACATTCTGTTTCTATAAACAGAGTTTCTGGAAATATCCAAAATCTCTGCGATTTCTGCGTCTGGTAATTCCAGAAAATAGAACATCAACACAACATTGCGTCGTCTTTCGCTTAGTTTTTTGATTGCTTCACATAATTTCTCATCATAGACACGAACTTCTGTACCAAACACATCAAAGGAAGTAAATTCAATCGGGTATTCGTCCGATACACCCAACTGGTTTAATTCCAGCTCTGGTATTTCACAGAAAGATATTTCATGCTTTGCACGTCTGGCAAGTTCTTTGTTGTAGTTCTTTACAGTTCTGCCAATCACCTTACGAGCCAGACAGTCAAATTGAAGTCTTATAGCGTTCTCAAATGAAGAAGGTTTCATAATCTCACCTCCTTTCAAGTTGAAGTTGCTAAAGCGAAAAGGCTTTTTACCTCTTTCCGCACTAACACTCAACACGGAGGGGCGATTTGTAACCCGAATCAGAAAAAAATCAAAAAATTTTTTAAAGTAGCAAAAAAGCACAAGGGCATATAAGAAATGCTGTTCTTGTGCTTTTAAAATTGTTCCTGTTATGTAACGTGAAAAACCATATTCAAGGGTATATTGTGCCGCTGTGAAAGCTAGGATTTTTTTGACAATAACGGATATATTGAAGATTGTCGATTATACAGGTCTTTCAATGCGGCTACCTCCCAAAGCCGCTAACCCAAAACCATTATGTTGTTTTTCTATTGATGGGAAAAGAAAAAGGCGGCTTTTCAACCGCCATCTGGAAAAAGGTATTTTGTGACACGCAAAAACGGTACTGTTGATAGCGGTTTTTTTTATTTGCCGCTATGCAGCACTTTTTAATTGATTTACGCATAATAGGAACTGATAAACCTTACTATACGTTTTTCTATACCTGTTAGAAAATCAACAGGAACAGTAAAATGTAGTGAGGTGATTAAATATGCGTAAAAAAGAAGATAAGTATGATTTCAGAGCCTTTGGTCTTGCCATCAAAGAAGCTCGTAAAAAACGAGGTCTTACTCGTGAACAGGTGGGAGCTATGATTGAAATTGACCCACGCTATTTGACAAATATTGAAAACAAAGGGCAGCACCCAAGTTTACAAGTGTTCTATGACCTTGTATCATTACTTAATATTTCCGTTGATGAATTTTTCCTGCCTGCGTCTGATCTGGATAAAAGCACCAGAAGACGACAGTTGGAAAAACAACTTGACAACCTTTCCGATAAGGATTTAATTATCATGGAAAGTGTCGCTGACGGAATTATCAAGTCTAAAAAAATAAAAGAATAATTTTACATTTATCAGAGTTATTTTTTCTTAATGATATTTTCAATGTTAATTATTTTTTGTGCTATCTCTTTATAAAAAGCAGGTTCGTGAGAAACAAGCAAAACTGTGCCTTTAAATTCCTTTAA
>ENA-OWPD01000258-OWPD01000258.1-human-gut-metagenome-genome-assembly--contig:-NODE-258-length-69051-cov-18.395356_pt1 | contig 69051 bp, 60 predicted proteins | sample MGYA00248262_ERZ651842 | MGnify/ENA primary metagenome ERZ651842 (study PRJEB26924, sample SAMEA4378253) | human gut metagenome | biome: human gut; feature: human-associated habitat; material: faeces... | reverse complement strand
ATAGACATGGTAAGTAATATGGTTTTCAGTATAGACCGAATCGTAAAAAGCATCGTAATAGGGACTCGGGTAAGAAGAAAAGTATTCTATATATACCTCATCGTTGTAGATAAACATCGCATCCATATCAGAGAAATAACCTGACCAAAGACAAAAAGGACTATCATAACCACCCACAAACATATAAACAGAGTGAGAAGCTCCCTTCACTATCATGAAACCATCTTCTCGTACCATACCGTTAGAGTTGGATGTATAAATAACGAATACATCTTTCGAGGAGTCATTGATGAATTTATATTCGTGACGTCCGGACCGTTCATACCGGGTAATCACTTCTTTTTCGCAACTGGTAGTAGCCAATACGGGAAATAGGCACAGCAATAGAATTCGAGTGAAGGTTTTCATAGGCATAGAGTTTAAGTTTTTCAAATGCCCGTGTAAAGGACACGACCAATAAACAGGGGCACTTCCATTGAAACAAATTTAACAATAACCTTCCTAATACCAAAAGGCTGATTACAGTCCGGCTGGTTCCGCTGAGCCTCTCCGCATTTAGGGATTCGAGGCAGCCATAAGACAAGTATTCATGCATACCGTCCTCTGAAAGGGGAGGGCTTAGGGTCGCTCGTGCAAGCTGTATCTTATTGAAAAGAGAAGAGGACAACCATTCGATTGTCCTCTTTGATTCTGAGCGGAAAACGAGACTCGAACTCGCGACCCCAACCTTGGCAAGGTTGTGCTCTACCAACTGAGCTATTTCCGCATTATTTCATGAACTTGGCCGGTCGTTTCCGGTTTGCGAGTGCAAATATAGGCAACATTTCTTACTCTGCAAATTTTTTGCAGAAATTTTCCATCATTTTTATTTCATCCCGGCCGAACCACACCATCTCCGCGTCCCTGCGAAACCAGGTCATCTGCCTCTTGGCATACCGGCGCGAGTTGCGTTTAATCAGTCTGACCGCTTCATCGTACGTGATTTTCCCGTCGAAATAGTCGAACATTTCCCGGTACCCCACCGTCATCAGCGCATTGAGCCCGCGCAAGGGCCAGAGCCGTCGGGCCTCCTCCTCAAGTCCCGACGCAAGCATTCCGTCCACTCGGCGGTCTATCCGCCCGTATAACTCCTCCCTTCCCACCTTTATCCCTATTTTCAGGATACGGAACGGTCGTTCCCTGGGCTCGCCCGAACGCTGTTCCGAATAGGGCCGGCCGGTCTGAATGCACACCTCCACGGCACGCAGGACACGCGACGGATTGCTGCGGTCTACCGATTCATAATAGACCGGGTCGAACCGGCGAAGCTCTTCGAGCAAAGACCCGAGTCCCTCCTCCCGCAGCCGAGCCTCAAGCTGCGCCCTCAGAGCCGGTTCAGCCGGCGGCAGCGCATCGAATCCGTGGCAAAGCGCATCGATGTAGAGGCCGGAACCACCTACGGCCAACACATAATCGTGCGTCACGAACAGCCTGTCGAGCAGTTCCAGCGCTTCCGCTTCAAACCGTCCCGCATTATAGTCGTCGGACACTTCGCGGTCGGCGATAAAATAGTGCAGAGCGGCAGCCTGCTGCTCTGCAGAGGGCTGCGCCGTTCCGACAGCCATCCCGCGGAATACCTGCCGGGAATCGGTAGAGATTATCGGCGCACCCAAACGACGGGCGAGTTCGACCCCCACCTCCGTCTTCCCGGAGCCTGTCGGCCCCGCCACGACCACGAGCGTTCCCCTCTTGTCAGAAATCATCGCCGAATCCATCGTCTTCCGTACCCTCGAAATCGGCGAATTCCTCCATCATATCGCTGAAAGGGTCGTTCTCTTCGTCCGCCTCGATACCCGCCCCCGTCTGAGCCGGAGGCGTACCGACCGACAGGGCCACCCGAGGATAAAGCACCGCCTCTTCCTCCGGCTTGAAATCGGCCACTTCCAGAAAGAGCTCGCGGGCGGAGAGCATGTCGAAAACGAATATCAGCCGCGACACCCCGGAAGCCAACACGTCGCACAGCCTCGTTCCCTCCATCGGCAGGGCGGCAATACCCGCATCGCAGTCCTGCATATCCTCGAGGGTATATTCCTGCAGCTTGTTCCATCCGGAATCCGCCGCAAAGAAAGAGCTGAAATTGAACGGGTCGTAACCGAGGTCGCCGCAAACCAGGTCGTGCAACTGCAACAAGTCCGTACTCTCCGGAACTTCGTATTCACGGACAAAACCATCCGTCTCGCCGCTGAGCATCCTCAACTTGAAAATCATACAAAAAGGTATTTATTCTTAATCAATTATCGTTACCGGCTACCCGGTTCAGGCAAGGCACGAAGAAAGGCCATGACATCCGTACCGTCCGGATAATCCCACGGCCAGGGCATCTGGGCCGCTCCGAAACCGACAGCCCTCGGATGGACAACATCCCGCCCCACCACGCACTGCACCGCACCGTCGTTCGCCTCCAGCCACCCGTACACCTCCTCCGCCCTATCGTAACGAAACGCCACGATATTGCTGAGCGACACCGGAAAACGGTCGCCGACGGTCACGACGAAGGTTCCGCCGTCATAAAAATCCTCCCCTGCGGCCCGGAGCCTGGCCCGCAGACTGCGGTAATTGTTACGGTACTTGGGATTCACCGCCTCCTCGGGGGGAGCCACTGCCCGGACGAAACGGGCCAGGTCGTAATCCAGCGGAATGAATACCAGACTGACATTGCGGCAGCCGAGCCCGCTATAACGGAAGATATCACGACCGAGCGCATGCAACTCTCCGTCGGTCTCCTCCCCCGTCAGCAATGCCACCGAGCTGCGGCTTCCTCTTATGATGGACGGTATGCCGTCGAACAGGGCATGGAAATACCGGCCCGTATTGTCGCTGCCCGTAGCGATTGCCGCATCGTACCGCTCCTCCGGCACATAGCGTTCGACCCGTATCCCCGGCGCTAACCCGCACAACAGGCCGACGACATACTCCATCAGCACCGAATCCTTGGAAGACATCTTAATGTACGGAATACAGTCCGAAGCCACGACACACAACAGGTCGGACAATCCCACCAACGGGATATTCCCCGCCATGATGACCGCCACACGGCTGCGTACCGTACGCTCGTTCGCCCCATAATACGAAAGCCACCGGGCCGATACCGCGGCATCGAGCATGTTCCGCCGCACGGCATCGACGGAGAACACCACATCGGAAAGGGTAAACCACGGATTGGCGGCAACGGCGGCTTCCGCCACCGCCCGTGTCTCCGGCACGGTGCCGAACCCCTCCAACAGCCCGCCCAACCGGGCGAAGAGCTCCGTGTAATATGCCGCCGGTTTTCCCATGACCCCGCAAATTTACAAAAAACCCGCACCGCTGCCTGAAAAAACGTATATTTGTCCTTTGCAAAACAGGAAACCCATGAAATTCATAGCCATCATTCCGGCCCGTTACGCATCGACGCGTTTCCCGGGGAAACCGCTCGCCGACATCCAGGGCAAACCCATGATACAACACGTCTACGAACGCACGTCGCAGGTGTTCGCACACTGCTGCGTCGCCACGGACGATACACGCATCGCCGAGGCCGTGGACAGGTTCGGCGGCTGCGCCGTCATGACGTCACCCGACCACCGGAGCGGAACCGACCGCTGCGCCGAAGCCCTCGATAAATACAGCAAAACGACCGGGACGGCGTTCGACGCGGTCATCAACGTACAGGGCGACGAGCCTTTCATCTCGACAGAACACCTGACGAGCCTGCGCAATGCCCTGGACGTCCCGGGAGCCGAAATCGCCACCCTCGCCTACCCCATGAAACCGGGCGACGACATCTTCAATCCCAACACTCCGAAGATAACCCTCTCACGGGACGGCTATGCCCTCTACTTCAGCCGCAGCGTCATCCCTTATATCCGCGGTGCGGAACAGTCCGAATGGTCGTCGCGCCACACGTATCTCAAACATATCGGCATTTACGGTTACCGGAGCGACATCCTGCACGAGATAACCCGACTGCCTCAAGGTATGCTTGAAAAGGCCGAATCGCTCGAACAACTGCGCTGGCTCGAAAACGGTTACAGGATAAAGGTCGGCCTGGTATCCTCCGAGACGATAGGCATAGACACACCCGAAGACCTCGCACGACTGCTGAAAAAAATGCACGATTGAGACCGCTGCCGATTGCCGATTGAAAAAAGTTCCTATCTTTGCGGTAATCATTCAAAAACCTGTTCGCCGGCATGCCGCCGGCATTTAATCTGAAAATTTACATTTCAATCTTCCACATGCAAGATTTCGATGCATTACAGGGCAAAAGCATTATACAACTGCGCGAAATAGCCAAGTCGCTCGGCATCCGGAGCACAACGCAGATGAAAAAGGACGAGCTCATACAGGCCATCATCGGCCCGCGCAGCGACGAACCGGTCGGCCCGGCCGGCGAATCCCCGGAACCAAAGCCGAAAAGACAGCGTCTCCTAAACAACACTCCTGTCCGGCAATCCTCCGCAGCGACGGATGCCAGGGAGACGGCCGAGGCGACAGCAAACCGCAACGACGGCGAAGAGACGGTACAGGAGACCGAAAAACCACGGCGGGGCAGGCCCCGCAAAACGGTACAGCAACCGCAGGAAACAGCCGGCGAGACGCTTCCCGCAGAACCGGCCGACGCGGCAGCTGCTCCGGAAATACCCGTCGCAGTACAACAGCCCCTCCAGCCGCAGCGCACGGAGTACCCGACAAAGCCTCAGGCCGTCAGAACTCCCCGACCCCATCAGCCATCCTCCCCGAACGACCAACAGCGGCAGGCCGACCGTTACACTCCCACTCCGGAAGATGCCAATATCGGTTTCGTGGAGGGCGAAGGCGTTCTGGAAATCATGCCCGACGGCTACGGTTTCCTCCGTTCGCCCGACTACAACTACCTTAACTCCCCGGACGACATCTACGTAGCCTCTTCGCAAATCAAGACATTCGGTCTCAAACCCGGCGATACGGTAAAGGGCATCATCCGACCGCCCAAAGAGGGAGAAAAGTATTTCCCGCTGGTAAAGGCCATCGAAATAAACGGGCTCAGCCCCGAATTCATCCGCGACAGGATGCAGTTCGAGTACATGACCCCCCTCTTCCCGAACGAAAAATTCACTCTCACGGGCAACGGCCACAACAATACTTCCACCCGTATCGTAGACCTTTTCGCCCCGATAGGCAAGGGACAGCGCGGCCTCATCGTGGCACAGCCGAAGACCGGCAAGACGGTACTCCTGCAGAGTATCGCCAACGCCATCGCCGACAACCATCCGGAAGTTTACATGATTGTCCTGCTGATAGACGAACGCCCGGAGGAGGTGACTGAAATGGCCCGCAACGTCAAGGCGGAGGTCGTGGCCTCCACGTTCGACGAACAGGCCTCCCGCCACGTCAAAGTAGCCGAAATGGTGCTCGACAAGGCCAAACGCATGGTGGAGTGCGGACACGACGTCGTCATCTTCCTCGACTCCATCACCCGTCTCGCAAGGGCGTACAACACTGTACAGCCCGCATCGGGAAAGGTGCTCTCCGGCGGTGTGGACGCCAACGCCCTGCACAAGCCCAAACGCTTCTTCGGTGCCGCAAGGAACACCGAAGAGCGCGGTTCGCTGACCATCATCGCCACCGCCCTGATAGACACGGGTTCCAAAATGGACGAAGTCATCTTCGAGGAGTTCAAGGGAACGGGCAACATGGAGCTGCAGCTCGACCGGAAACTGGCCAACAAACGTATCTATCCGGCCGTCGATGTGGTCGCATCGGGAACCCGCCGCGAAGACCTGCTGCTGAGCAAGGATGTCCTGCAAAAGACATGGATACTGCGCCGTTACCTCGCCGACATGAATTCGGTGGAGGCCATGGAGGAGATGATAAAGCACATGGAACACACCCGGAACAACGAAGAACTGCTGGTCACGATGAACAAATAACACGGCCATGCAGGTTCGCATATCATACGACAGGGGCGGGATGAGGTAATCCCGCCCCTGTCGTATCTTCTCCCGGACATCCGAAGCGTGCCTCCGAATACCATCGTTTCCGTCACCGTTTCCCGTTCGGTTCCGAAGCGAGTCCGTCCCGGAACTTCACGGCCGCATGCGAACCGTCGCAGAACGGTTTGTTCTTCGATGCCCCGCAGCGACAAAGCACCACCCGATTACGAATCTCATATGCCATCCCCTCCTGCGTCTGTACCGGAATACCGCCGCGTACCCACAGTCCGCCGCTCACGCCGAGGGCCGGGTCCTCTATCAGCCCCAACGACGGTGCGTAATCGGGTTCATACGGCTCCCCCGTCCGATTCTCCCATGCACTCAAACGACCGCCGGGACACATGTTCGCCTCCCGTACGGCAAGAGTCTTGGCATCCGCATCGTCCGAGATTCCGACCAGATTCCATACACGGCCGCCGGCATCGCAGAAGCGAGCGAACACACAGAAATTCTCATTGTCGGTCAGTTTGAGTTCCGGTCCTCCGAACGTTTCGGCCCTCTCGAGCAACCCCTCCGAGGAGGCGGTCAGACGCGGGTCCCACTCCGCACGCATATGAGAACCGTCGCAGTAAGGCTTCTTCTTCGATGCCCCACAGCGACACAAGGCCGTCGGCTGGTCGTCGGTAGAGTAATGCTCTCCTTCGGCGAACTCCCAACTCTCTCCCCGGTCGTTCGGCATGATGAACTGCTGCGCCAGCGGCGGCCTGCCGAATATGAGCACGGGGCCCTTGCTGCTGACCGTGATGCGAAAACCGGAATCCGCCCTGCGGCTTCCGCGCTGTACCTTTTCCTTCTCCATAATAACCTGTTTTAGCCATTGCTTCATTCACCAAGGTTGTTCAAACCGCATACCAAACATTTTCCGGACGCATGCGGCCTCGACTTCCATACCCGGTCCAGCAACAACATGAAAAAACAATACGTGTATATCCTATTCAGACCGAAAAATATTATCTTTGAAACAGGGAATATTTCCCGAGACACAAACCCAAAAACACAACCGCAATGAACAAACTTCTCCCGCTCTGTCTTCTGGCGGTGTTTACAACCGTTCCGCTCAAGGCCCAGCTACCGCCGACTACCGCTCAGGAAACTCCACGAAAAGAGTGGTTCGGCGACATCTTCATCGGATACAGTTTCCGCATGGGCCGGCCCGACCCCTCCATCGTCAATCGGTTCGGCTCACGCTCCGGCTTCAAGCTCGGTGCGGATATCAACCGCATAATCAAGAACCGTCCTGTCGCACTGGGCATTCAGGCCGAATGGACTACCTATTCGATGACCTCCCGAATCAGCTCCGCCGAAACCGCGAAGACCAGAATCCACACCATCTACATAGCGCCCGCACTGACCTTCCTGCAACCTCTACGGAACGGAGGCACACTGTACGAAGAAATCACCATCGGATACGTCAATTACAACGAACTGATGCGAGACATCGATGTGGCGGGCTTCAAAAACCTCCGGGGACACGCAGACACCTGGGGCGTCAAACTTTCGTTCGGCTACCATATCAAAGGCTGGGATTTCAGATACTCGCTCTTCTCAAGCTCGGTATCGAACCTTTCAATACGGTCCGGAGGCCGAAAACTAGGCTACACCCAACTGGACACACCGCTCAGCCTCGCTTCCATGAGCCTCTCTGTCGGTCTGAGATTCTGACACGACAGCACCGACAATAGCAACGGGGCGGAACAATCGCTGTTCCGCCCCGTTTGCCTTGGTCTCAGCCCATGCGGCCGCAAAGCGGATTACTCCCGCCTTTTCAACCCATGCCGGGCCGCCAGTTCCTCCATCATGGCGTAAGCTTGACCGTAATCGTTGGCTATACGGCCGTCGAGAATCGCCTCCTTTATCTCATCCTTGATTTCTCCCACTATACGACAGGGAGGAATCCCGTACGTCTCCATAATCAGTTCCCCCGATACGGGCGGCTGGAAATTCCGCACCCGGTCTTTCTCCTCTATCTCCCTGAGTTTCCGACGCACAACGGCAAAGTTCTTCAGGTAACGCTTCACCTTCCGTTCGTCTCCCGAAGTGATGTCGGCCTCACAGAGCGTCATCAGGTCGTCGATATCGTCTCCCGCCTCGAACAACAGCCGACGGACGGCCGAATCGGTCACCACGTCGTCCGAGAGTATTTGGGGACGCAGATGGAGCAGAACGAGTTTGCGCACATATTTCATCCGGTCGTTCAACGGCAGTTTCATCCGGCGGAATATATCCGGCACCATACGCGCCCCCACCACCTCATGTCCGTGAAACGTCCACCCCGCCGCAGGGTCGTAAGCTTTCGTTGCCGGCTTGCCGATATCGTGAAGAATAGCCGCCCAGCGGAGCCACAGGCTGTCGCTGTTGAGTGCCACGTTGTCCAATACCTTCAGTGTATGAGTGAAGTTATCTTTATGTCCGTGCAATCCCACCTTTTCCACGCCTTTGAGCCGACTCATCTCAGGAAATACAAGAGGCAACAGACCGGTCATATCCATCAGTTCGAAACCGATGGAGGGCACCGGAGAAAGGACTATCTTGTTTATCTCGGTAATAATGCGCTCGCGGGAAACTATCCGGATACGCTCCCTGTTGCGTTCGATGGCCTCGAAGGTCTCCGGCGCTATATCGAAACCCAGCTGAGCGGCGAACCGCACGGCCCGCATCATCCGCAACGGGTCGTCGGAGAAGGTGATGTCGGGATCGCAGGGAGTCCGGATGATGTGCTCACGCATATCTTCCATGCCGCCGAACGGGTCTTCCAACTCTCCGAACGTATCGCCGTTGAGCGACCAGGCCAGCGCATTGATGGTAAAGTCACGCCGCAGTTGGTCGTCGCGCAGGGTACCCGCCTCCACGACCGGTTTGCGGGAATCCCTCGAATAGGACTCCTTTCGGGCACCGACGAACTCCACCTCCATTCCTTCCGTACGGAGCATAGCTGTACCGAACGTCTTGAAAACCGTCACATTGGAGCCTGTCTCCCGAGCCAAGGCTTCAGCTACATCGATGCCGCTTCCCACGACGACCACGTCGATATCCGTGCACGGACGACAAAGATAATAATCGCGCACATATCCCCCTATCACATAGGCCCTCAGACCCATGCCGTCCACTATACGGGAAATCTTCCTGAAAACGGGAAGCGAGAGCGGTTCAGTCATTTACTCACTATTATATCCATCATCCCTTCACCCTGTCGAGATACATCGCCACTGTACGTTCCAGACCGTAGTAGAGCGCATCGGAAATGAGCGCATGGCCTATGGAGACTTCGTCGGTAAAGGGAATGCGCGAAATGAAATAACGCAGATTATCGAGATTCAGGTCATGCCCGGCATTGAGTCCGAGACCGAGCCGGCGGGCTTCCTCCGCTGCCGCCACATAATCACGTACGGCCGCTTCAGGGTTCGAGGGATACGCCGACGCATACCCTTCCGTATAGAGTTCCACCCGGTCGGCACCGCATTCAGCGGCCCCGCGCACCATCTCCACATCGGGATTGACGAATATCGAGACTCGGATGCCCCTGCTGTGGAACAAATCCGCCCGCGAACGCAGGTAATCCCGGTATTTCACCGTATTCCAGCCGGCATTCGAGGTAATCGCGTCATGCGCGTCGGGCACCAGCGTCACCTGCGTAGGCACCACCTCCATCACCAGCTCCACGAACGGGTCGAACGGATTGCCCTCTATGTTGAACTCCGTCGTCACCACCCGCTTGAGTTCCCTCACGTCGCTATAACGGATATGACGTTCATCGGGGCGCGGATGTACCGTGATGCCCTGCGCTCCGAATCCCTCTATGCGTCGTGCCGCCTCTATCACGTCGGGGAGATTACCTCCGCGCGAATTGCGTATTACGGCAATCTTGTTTATATTTACACTCAGTTTTGTCATAAGACGAACAATGAATTGCGTTTTACAAACGGCGCCGAAACGGCTGCCGCACGGTTGTTTACTCCTTTAACAAGCCGTAAAGTTACTAAAAAATGCACGATGAATAAAATTATTCTGTTTTCGAGGCCGGGACTCGGTCTCAACAGCGACGAGATACAGGGCATCTTCTCCGCAATGGCCGAAAGCGGATTCGACTGGGCCGCGAACGACGAATTCGCCCGCGAGGCGCACGACAAGGCCGGTGTCGAGATTCCGGCCGAAAAGCGGTACGCCTCCATAGACGCCGGTCTGGCCCGGGGGGCGGTCATGCTCAGTTACGGCGGCGACGGCACCTTCCTCGAAGCCGTCAAGCTGGCCTACGGATGCGGGGTTCCCGTACTCGGCATCAACTACGGACACCTCGGATTTCTGGCCAATACGCCGCGGGAGGACATGCGAGAGGTTGTCGGCATCCTGCGCAGGGGCGAATATAGGATACAGCCGCGGACGATGCTGCATGTCGCGGGCTGCGGGGATTTCGGAGGACACCCCTACGCACTGAACGAATTTACCATCCACCGTACCAAAATCAACATGACCTACGTGGACGTCTTCGTGGACGGGGAGAAGCTCACTACCTACCGCGGCGACGGCGTACTCCTCTCTACCCCGACCGGTTCGACCGCCTACTCGCTCAGCGTGGGAGGCCCCATCGTGGCCCCCATGTGCGAATGTTTCATCATCGCGCCGATAGCCCCACACAACCTCACCATGCGCCCCATGGTTATTCCCGACTCCTCGGTGGTCTCCTTCCGGGTAAACAGCCGTGCCCTCCGCTCCTCCGTCAGTCTCGACAACCGTTCGTTCGACATACCGTGCGGCTCGGAGTTCACCGTAAGGAAAGCGGAGAAACCTATTTTTTTGATAAACCTGCAAAATATATCCTTTTACGACACGTTAAGGAATAAAATGATGTGGGGGCTTGACAGTTGGGAAGGCCGCAAATGACTCTCCCCGGCATGTGCCGTATCGCTCCGCCTGCAGGCCGGAGGATGGTTACGCCGCTAAAAGTGTTTGATGATTACCGCTTATCCGCACAATTAATATTATATTTGTGGGTTCATTAGCAAACGAGGAACTCGATGAGTAAGACCGACAAAATACCTTCCCATGTGGCCATCATCATGGACGGCAACGGCCGCTGGGCACGTGCCCGCGGACTCGAACGCCACGAAGGCCATCGGGCAGGTGTGAACAGTCTGCGCAACGTCATTGCCCGGGCCGCCCGCAACCCGGGCGTACGCTATCTGACCCTATACGTCTTCTCCACCGAAAACTGGGGGCGTCCGCAGGAGGAGGTGGACATGCTCATGGAGCTTCTTTGCCGCAGTATCGTCAACGAACTCGACGAACTGCTCCGGGAGCAGGTAAAAGTCGTAGTCATCGGCGAGCGGGCGGGCATGTCGAAGACGGTCGTGGAACACATCGAACTTATCGAACGAGAGACTGCGGCATGTACGGAACTGACCATACTGCTCTGTATCAATTACAGCTCCCGCGGGGAACTCACCCGTGCGGCACGCAGATTGGCCGAAAAGGCGGTCTCAGGCGAACTCTCCCCCGCGGAGATAACTCCCGAAACGATAGCCGGCGAACTCTATACCGGCGGAATCCCCGACCCCGACCTGATAATCCGCACCGGCGGAGAACAGCGTCTGAGCAACTTCCTGCTCTGGCAGGGAGCATACAGCGAACTCTACTTCACCCCGACATACTGGCCCGATTTCAGCGGCGACGATTTCGATGCGGCTGTCGCAGCGTATTCCGGCCGTCATCGGAGATTCGGGAAAGTCGATGAACAGGAATAAGAAAGAAACCAAATAGTTGTACAACCACGAGTAATGAGAAAAGCGATACCACTCCTCGTTTCCTTCCTTTTGCTTTCCGTCTGGAGCGGCTACTCCCAACAGGAGCCCGCCACGTTGCACGGTGCCGACGGGGTACCGATGATAGACTACGGCGACTCCAAACCATACACCATTAACGATATAAAAATTTTCGGCGTCAAATACCTCGACCCCGACATACTGACCGCCTCTTCGGGACTGATGCGGGGCGAAACGGTCTACATACCGGGCAACGCCATCTCCCAGGCGGTATCGCGCCTTTGGAACCAGCGTTATTTTTCCGACGTGAAGGTGATAGCGGAACTGCTGCCCGACGACATGGTGAACATCGAGATATACCTCCAGGAGCGACCGAGGGTATACAGATGGGGATTCGAAGGGATTCGCAAGGGCGAAGCGAACACCCTGCTCGAAGACCTGAAACTGAAAAGAGGGTCGGAACTCTCCGACTACGTGATAGACAAGAACATCAAACTCATTCAGAAACACTTCTCTGGCAAGGGTTTCCGCAATACGGAGGTAACGGCCCGGATAGAGAACGACTCCGTGGTACAGAATGCGGTCAATGTCACCTTCGTCGTGAACAAGAACAAGCGGGTGAAGATAGGGGCCATCAATTTCGAGGGAAACGAAGTCTTCTCGGACAAAAGGCTGCGGCGCACACTGAAAAAGACGCATCAGGTCAACCCCAACATCTTCCAGAGTTTCAAGCTCAACGAGACCGATTACGAAGAGGACAAGGAGAATCTGCTCGACTTCTACAATTCGCAGGGATACCGTAATGCCGTCATCGTGCGGGACTCGATGTACGTTATCAACGACAAACGCATCGGCATCGACATACAGATAGAGGAAGGTGACAAATTCTACATCCGCAACGTATCGTGGGTAGGCAACAGCCAATACTCGACCGAACTGCTGCAAGCCATGCTGGGTATCGAAAAGGGCGATACCTACGACAAAAAGACGCTCCACAAACGGCTTGGCATCGGCCGTGAAACCGACATCGAGGACATGTCGCAGATTTCGTCGCTTTATCAGAACAACGGATACCTGATGTCGGTCATCGAGCCTTCCGAAATAGTGGTCGGGAAAGACTCGATTGATTTGGAAATCAAAGTATTCGAAGGGAGACCCTTCACCATCAACAATGTGGAGATAAGCGGTAACCAGCGCGTGGACGACGAAGTGATACGCCGCGAGATATATACCCGTCCGGGCGAGCTCTACAACCGGGCACTGCTCATGCAGACGCTGCGGCAGCTCTCCCAGATGCAGCACTTCGACCCGGCCTCCATCATGCCGCAGATACAGCCCGTTTCCAACGACCTGGTCGACATCGGCTGGCCGCTGGTAGAATCGGCCAGCGACAAATTCGAGATATCGGGCGGCTGGGGAGCCGGCATGTTCGTCGGCTCCGTCGGTGTACAGCTCAACAACCTTTCGGTCAAGAATTTCTTCAAGAAAGGCGCCTGGAGGCCCTACCCCCACGGACAGAATCAACAGCTCGTCGTACGTCTGCAGACCAACGGTTCCTATTATACCTCTTTCATGGGCAGTTTCACCGAACCGTGGCTGGGCGGAAAAAAGCCCAATTCGCTGACCATCGCCGCCTTCTATTCGAACCAAACGAATTCGTACAGTTTCGGCGGTGTATTTTACAAGAGTGACAGCCACTTCCGCACTACGGGCGTTTCTGCGGGACTGGGACGCCGCCTGTCGCTGCCCGACCCCTATTTCACCCTCTATACCGAGCTCGGTTATACGCGTTACAACCTGAGAAACTGGGAGATGTTCTCGAATTTCGACAACGGCAATTCGAACATCTTCACCCTGCGGGCGGTATTCGGGCGCAGCACCGTAAACAACCCCATCTATCCGAGTTCGGGTACGGACTTCTCGCTGACGGTCACGCTCACTCCTCCCTACTCGCTTTTCGACCGGAAAGACTATGCGAACATGCCGGCCAACGACCCCGCCAAATTCAAATGGATAGAGTACCACAAATGGCAGGCGAAGGCACAGTGGTTCCTGCCGCTGACGCCCGACCAGAAACTCGTGCTCATGGCGCGGGCGGAGATGGGATATCTCGGATACTACAACAAATACAAACAGTCCCCGTTCGAACGGTTCGACGTGGGCGGCGACGGCATGACCGGTTACAACATCTACGGTTACGACGTCATCGGCCTGCGCGGGTATTCGGACGGCAGCCTGACGCCCTACGACCCGCAGGACCCCTATGCGTATGCCAACGTTTATAACAAATACACGCTGGAACTCAGGTACCCGTTCCTGCAACAACCTGCGACCCATATCTATGGTCTGGTATTTGCAGAAGCAGGTAACGGATACAGGAACTGGCAGGAATTCGACCCGTTCAAACTGCACCGTTCGCTCGGTGTCGGCATCAGGGTATATATCCCGTTCATCGGGATGATAGGCCTCGACTGGGGTTACGGATTCGACGGTACGGCCCGCTCCTCGAAACCGCACGGAGGAAAACTGCACTTCTCGATGGGTATGGATTTCTAAAAGCGCAGTCGGTCGAATAGATACTAAAACTATAACGTTATGAAAAAGTTATTGATAATCGCAGCCCTGGCGGTATTTGCAGCCGCAGGCACGGCATCTGCACAGAATTACATGGTAGTGAATACCGAGACCATCTTCAAATCGATGACCGCATACAATCAGGCAGTAGAAGAGATGGATGCTGCCGCACAGCAGTACCAGCAGAACATCGACAACGCCTACGCCGAACTCGAAGATATGTACGAAACCTACATGTCGCAGAAGGCGTCGCTCTCCCAAAGTGCCCGCCAGCAGCGCGAAGAGACCATTCTGAACAATGAAAAAAAGATAGCGGAATATCAGGCGAGCATCTTCGGTGAGGACGGCAAGATGACGCGTATGCAGGCGGAAAAACTGGAACCCTACCAGAAAAAGGTGATGGAAACCATCTCCAAGTACGCCTCCGACCACGGATATTCGCTCGTACTGGATATCTCCACGAATCCGCTGGTGGTCTATTACAATCCTGCCGTAGACAAGACACAGGACATCATATCATTATTAAAATAACAACCTGAACAATGAAAAAAATCATTCTGACTCTTGCGGGATTCCTGTTCCTGTTCTCCGCATCGGCAAACGCGCAGCAGCCGAAATTCGGTTATATCAACCTTCAGGAGGTAGTAAGCCTCATGCCGGAAAGGACCGAAGCCCAAACACAGTTGCAGAAGATAAACGACGACTATGCCTCCATGCTTGAACTGATGCAGGTGGAATTCAACAACAAGGTACAGGAGTACCAGAAGAACATGTCCACCTACTCCGATGCCGTAAAACAGGTAAAGGAACGCGAACTTCAGGACCTTGATACCCGCATGCAGGAGTTGTACACTACGGCCAACAAAGAGCTCGAGACCAAGAGCAACGAACTGATGGCCCCCATCATCGAAAAGGCCGAGAACGCCATCAAGAAGGTAGGCAGGGACAACGGCTTCCTCATCATCTTCGACGAATCGATGCGTCCTATGGCATATTACGATGAAAGCGCACTCGTCAATGCCCTTCCTCTCGTAAAGAAGGAGCTGGGTATCGCGGAATAACATAACAGGATAGTCCCAACTGCAAGGCGTCACCGAAGTGACGCCTTTTTCGTATCCGTCCGTTCCGCCCGGCACCTGCCCTTTTCCTCCCATGTTACCGGCCGACAGGAAAACGCAACACCGCTCTTTCCGAGCATCATGAATTGTTCGCATACTTCCATCTCACCGACCGGCACGGTATGGCATCACGAATGGAATGCAGAACCGCCATATCGGCCGGAAAACCGATACCGGCACAAACGGGGAGAAAACACCCCTGTCCTCTTCCCGACCTCTCTCCCGCCATCCGCCTGCTCCGGCGGTTCAGGTCCGGACGTCACAAGAGAGCTGTCCCGGTCTACATACAAAAATTTCCGCACGCTTTAAAGCGTGCGGAAATTCGGCCCGAAACTATCCGTTTCCGTTAGTCCCCCTACTGTCCCTGCATCCGGAGACGCTTGACGTATTCACGGGCATCGTAGGTGATATCGTCATCGCGGTCGCGCCACAAACCGTCCTCGATGATACGCAGCCTGTATTCATCGATACTCTCCGTAAGCGGGAAGCGGGGCTGCGGTATTGCCTCGTACTCCACTCGCCGGGAAGCCTTTATCCGACGGTCGAACACCTCCCGCTTCGTAGGTCGGCGGTCGCCCTCCCACACGAAGTTAGGAAGTCGCTGCGGCTGCGCTTCCGGTATCAGGTTCATGGGATAGATGGCATAGACCGGGTCTCCGCGAAATATTATCTCCTCTATCTCCTGACCGGAGATGATGAACGTAATGTCGGCACACTCCATCACCAGAAAGCCCTGATAGGCCCCCGTCTCCTCGTCCTGCATGTAATAATAGGTCTGGGCATTCCCTACCACATTGGTACGGTAAATCTCGTTGTCGCGGAACAAGGCCTCGATAGTCTTGCCCGTAATCTGGTTGTAATGGTCGGCGTCGAGTTCAGCGCTCATGACGGGATTGCCGTGCTCTTCGCCACCGGTAAAGACGGCATGGTCTATCACCTCATCCTTGATGTAAACGACCGTCCGGTCGGACTTAATCTGGTTATCGCCGTTCCACATGACGGGGTCTTTATGCAGATGAATCGTCGTATCGCGCGAAAACGAGACCAGCGAATCGCAGACGGCCTGCAAATCCGAACGGAAAATCTTCACATGATGATATCCGACTATTACGCGCTCTTTCTCCTCTTCGGCAGTTGCCTCCCCCTCGGTATCTCCTTCCGGAACTGCTTCGCCGTCAAGCGTATCGTCTGTTTCCTCTCCGTCCTCCACGGTTGCGACGTCTTCATCCGCCGTTTCTGCGTCCAACTCCTCCGTACCGGTTTCGGCGGCAGTTTCCCCGTCGGTTGTCTCCGCCGGTCGTTCGTCCGCCGCTGCGGCCTCACGCCGGGCCGCCCGGCGCTCCTCCCTGGCTTTCCGACGGGCCTCACGACGTTCCCGTCGAAGCTGTTGCCTGGTCGGCACCTGCTCTTCCGAAACAGTCTCCTCTGCCGACGCTGCAACGACCGTTTCCGTTACCATCGCACCTCCGTCCGTTTCCGAAATCCCCGCTTCGGCCGTTCCCGTCAGAGCATCCTGTTCCGCAGACCGTGCCGTACCGTCCGTACCTGCCTCCGTCGCCGAAACCTCTTCCGATACACCGGTTTCCGGAACCTCCCCATCCCGGGCAATCTCCTCGTCCGGCAGCACGTCTCCACCGGCAAGGCCATCCCTGCCTTCGGTCGCTTCTTCTTCCGACGACGCCATATCCTCCGCCTCGTCCGAAACGGAAAGAGGCTGCTCCGTCGAGGCTCCCGTAATCAACTCTTCACCGGTATCGACCGGTTTTTCCTCCACCTTGTTGCCGATATAATCCGCACTGTATATGCTGGTACTGTCGATTACATACATGAAAATGGAGTCGGAACGCATGTAGAGGGAATCCCCCTGCTCATAAAAACTGATGACCGAAGGGTCTTCCGTGAGCATGGCATCGCCGCGCATTCCCCAATACCGGCCGTAATCTCCAAAAGCCAGCACTTTCTGCCCCTCGTCCAATATCTGGATGTTGCGCCGCAGCACCACATCGTCGCTGTCGGCCCGGTAATCCATATCGTCGGCCCATATCTCCTGGTCTTCGGAGAGCACATAGGCATCGGACATGAAATGATAATGGTCGGTACGGGTATCGTACCACCCGCTGTTGGCACTCAGTATCTCCTCCTTCTCGTTCCAGATATAGGTCTTGCGGTAAAAAGTCGCTATCTCGGTATCCATATTGAACCCGAGCGAATCGGAGACTATCAGATAGGTGGAGTCCCTCAGCTCGACATTGCCCACGCAAACGGCATCGCGCGTAGAACCGTAATAGTAACCACGGTCCGATTCGAGCAGCATCCGTCCCTGGCTCATCGTTCCGCCGCCGTAATACTCACCCACATTGTCGAGGGTATTGTACTTGAAGTGATAGGTATAAAGCACCGCCTGCCCGTCTATCATCTTGATGAGCGGCGAGAAGACCTGCGCCGTATTGGTCAGACGGTCGTACAGTACCCGGTCGCCATAGACATACGTACTGTCCTTGTTTATCAACACGTTTTCGAAACACTCTATCCGGTTCTCATCGTAACGCACGGCACTGTCGCAAAGCATGACGGCCCCGTTGTGGTAGGCCACCACATTGCCTACGAAGGCGTGCACGGTGGAGTCGCCGCCTATCTGTATGGGGAACATCCGCTTGGACTTGATGTTCACGATGGTGCGTTCTCCCCGAGGTTTCGCGACGGTATCGCCCTGCACCGTATCCTGCCGCGGGCGGGCGGGAGCCGGCCGCAGCGGCGAAGGCTCCTGGGCGAATGCACTGAAAAACAGCAATGCCACGCCCACCGAAATGATGGTATTCCGCAATCTCATCCGAACGCTACTTTACCCAATGTTTATTCACGAAGTCGCCGTCGCGGAATTCGGGTTCGATACGGATGTACAACCCGTCTATCTTCCCGTCGAGCCACTTCTCAAACTCCTCCTCCTGTTTGGTTTGCAGTGCCAGGGCCTCTATCTGAAGGTAATCCTCGTTCAGGCTGGCGGGATGGGCCGGAATGACCTGAATAAGTTTGACGATTTTGTTAAGCTCGTTGTTGCGCAGGTCGCGGGATTGAAATGCCGGTGAAATCTCCCCCTCTTTCAAGGCGCTTATCGCAGGATAGTCCGTCCGCAGGTCTTCTCGGAGGAATTTCGTGGTAGAGTATCTCGTATCGCTGACATGCATCAGTTCCAGCAACTCGTGATTGGTCACGATACCGCCGTTCTGGCGCGAATACTTATCGTCGGAATACTTCATCGCGGCATCTTCGAATGTAATGGCTCCGCCGCGTATTTCATTGGCCAGGCTGTCGAGGAAGCGCCCCCCCTCCGCCAGTTCGTCGGGCGTATAGACCGGCCGCAGCAGAATATGCCGGCACCGGTACCGGTCGCCGTTCTTCTCGACGAGCTGGATGATATGGAATCCGTACTCGGTCTCCACCACCTCCGATATCTGACCGGGCTGCAGCTTTTCGAGCGCATCCGCAAAGGGTTGTACGAACTGATTCAGCGACATCTCCATTTCACCGCCCTGCATGGCCGTACCGGGGTCCACGGAGTACATCCTCGCCAACAGGTCGAAACGTGTTCCGTTGATGACACGCTCCCTCATGTCGAGCAGCTCTTCGCGCACGCGCTGCTTCGCCTCCTTGCTGGAGGTGGGATAACGCACTATCTGGGCATATACGTACTGTTCCGGTACAATGGGCAGGCTGTCCCGGTCGAGCTCCCTGTAAAACATCTCCACCTCGCCCGGTGTTATCTTCACCTTGGAGATGACGTCGCTGCGCATCGCCTGCGCATAGTACATCTCCTCATATTTGCCCTTGAAATCCTGCCGTATTTCATAATAAGGCATGCCCATTTCGGCTTCGAGTGCCGCCGTCGAACCGGCCTCCTCGGTCATCATCGCCAGACGTGCCTCCACCTCGGAACTGACCGCATCGAGGTTTATCTGCACCGAATCTATCAGAGCCTGGTTATACAGCAGTTTCTGCACCAACAGTCCTTCGAGCGCCTCGTTCATCGGGTCGCGGTCCGACGTGTACCCCTGTTTGCGCCGCTCTTCGACAAGTACGTTGCGGGCCTCCACCAATTCGGAATATTTGATGGCCGAATTGCCTACGACAGCCACCACCTTATCGACGGTATATCTTTCCTGGGCTGAAACGGTGCCTGCACACACCATGAAACAGATGCAGGCCGCGGTCATTTTCTTTAGCATGCCTATTCTCGGTTAGTTTTCAAATAAATCTTCAACGTATGGTTTTCAAGGGCCGCATGATAGAGGCTGTCCTCCATCCGCCTGACGGCATCGCTCCCCCTCTTGTTGTAAATGATGTTCCTCACCACGTTCTCCACCCATTCGAGCGGCGCCTGCTGTCCCTTGGCGGCATGGTCGGTTATCTGTACATAATACTTGTAGTCACCATCGGTAAGTTCCTCTATCCGGCTGCCCGTCAGGAGATAGTCGTAACTCTTTCCCCTTACGGTCGGCAGGCGGTTCAGAAATTCGTCGAACCCTACCCACTCATCGAAAACGGTCAGCGTCAGACCGTTTTTCACCGCAAGGTCGAGAAAATCCTGCTGCCGCTCGGCATTCGGCGACCCCATCAGCTCCTTCAGCTTGGTCCTCAGCCGGAACGATGCAGGCAAACGCACGATGCGTCCCTTCACGATATCGCGGTCGAGTCGGAATTCCGGCTGGTGCATGGCATAATAATCGGCCACGAGCGAATCGCTGACGACCGTATCCACCCTATCCATATAATAACGGTCGAGCCGGTACGTCAGCAGGGAGTTACGGTAATCCTCCACCATTGCATCGATATTGACGCCCGTTTCGGCCAGCACACGCTCCGCCTCCTGCAGCTTGACCTGCCGGCGGACCCAGGTCTCTACATAATTCTCTACCATCGCCAGACTGTCCTCTCCGGACATACCCGCCGGAACGGCCGCCGTCACATCCTCTTCGGTCAGCACGGTCTTCCCGACCTGTGCCACGACATCGGACGACAGCAATCCGCGGCCCCGGCATCCTGCCAGAAGCATGCCAGCCGCCATCACCAACGGTAATATCCCTTTTCCCACCATCTTCCGCGACTTAAAAACACCAACGGCCGCAACCGTTTTCTATTCAACGTAACCGCAGGCCGAATATTATTCCGGCTCCGTCCTATTACCGGCAGTTTCCGACTCCGTTCCGGCCTCTTCCCGCACCTGCAACCGGCGCACAATGGCGACGGCCCCCACGACGAGCAGCACGACACACGCCCCATAAACTGCATAGTAGAGCGCACCGCCTCCGAGCATGTCCCGCACGGCCATATCGGCACGCTCGGGACCCAACACTTCGAGCATGAGGTACGATATGCCGTTGTTCAGGGCATGCAGGATGATGACCGTAAGCAGCGACTTCGTTCGGAAATAGATATATCCCAATATGATACCGACAAGAAAGGCATTGATGGCCTGCTGGGGAATCATGTGGAACACGCCGAAGAGCAGTGCCGAAAGCAGGATGGCTTTCGCAGCGCCGTCGCGTTCATTGATGGAACCCTGTATGAGGCCCCGGAAAAGCGTCTCCTCCATGACCGGTGCCAGGACGACCGTCATCAGAATGGACCAGCCGCCCGTACCTATATATTGGTTGAGCTGTTCGAGATATTTGTCCGGAAAAAGTTCGAGCAGCGGTTCAATAACCACACCGGTAACGAAAATGAGCACGATTCCCCACAGAATGAGGGGAGCGCTTATCCTTCCCGCATGCATGTTCAGCACATTGGTCGGTGCCTGACGCGTCCGCCGCTGTACAAGAATGAAAGTTATCGCAAGCCCCATCTGCAGGAAGTAGGTCAAAGCATTCACCAGCCCCGTATTCCACTCGGTCAGCCACGTCAGCGCCCCGCCTACGAGACCCGCCGCGAGCGACGACACCAGAATGATGCCTATCATGGCCAGAATGTCGATGCCGTTGGGATAGATACGACGCTTCATCTCCTTCGCCTGCGCCCGGTACGCGGCCCGGCAACGGCGTTCGTCGCTGCGCCCGGCCCCGTCTGTTCCGGCACCATCGGAGGACATACCGGCACCGTGCTCCCTTCTCTCCTTTCCTTCGTCCGTCTCGTTCATCTGCTGCATATTTTCCGCCCTGCGGGCATTCTCCATAACGACGATTACGAAAGCCCCATTCTGCAGAGGCTTTCGTAATCAGTCTGTCAAAACCGGCCGGAGGACGCTATTTGTACTCCCCGGCAAGGGTAGCCACCATCACGGCCTTGATGGTGTGCATGCGGTTCTCGGCCTCGTCGAACACGATGGAAGCCGGACTCTCGAAGACTTCGTCCGTCACTTCCATGGCCGTCAGACCGTACTTTTCGTTGATTTCGCGCCCTATCCTCGTATTGAGGTCGTGGAACGACGGCAGGCAGTGCAGGAACTTCACGTTCGGGTTGCCCGTAGCCTTCATCACCTCCGAGGTCACCTGATAGGGCTTGAGCAGCTTGATGCGCTCGGCCCATACATCGTCCGGCTCGCCCATGGACACCCATACGTCCGTATAGAGGAAGTCGCAATCCTTCACGGCCTCTTTCACATCTTCGGTAATGGTAATCTTGGCACCAGTCTGGGCGGCTACCTCACGGCACTTGGCGACGAGTTCATCCGACGGAGCGCAGCTCTTGGGGCATGCGGCACGGAAATCGATACCCATCTTGGCGCAGCCGACCATCAGCGAGTTGCCCATGTTGTTGCGCGCATCGCCCAGGTAGCAGAACTTCATCTCCTTGAAAGGCTTGTCGGAGTGCTCCTTCATGGTGAGCAAGTCGGCAAGTATCTGCGTGGGGTGGAACTCGGTCGTCAGCCCGTTCCAAACCACGACGCCGGCGTATTTAGCGAGGTCTTCCACGATATCCTGACCGTATCCGCGGTATTCGATACCGTCGTACATGCGGCCGAGCACACGGGCCGTATCTGCGATGCTCTCCTTCTTGCCCATCTGGGAACCCGTCGGGCCGAGGTAGGTCACCTGCGCCCCCTGGTCGTATGCTCCCACCTCGAAGGCGCAGCGCGTACGCGTGGAATCCTTTTCAAAAAGGAGGACGATGTTCTTGCCTTTGAGCATCTGTTTCTCCCGGCCCGCCTTCTTGTCCGCTTTCAGGCGTGCGGCAAGCTCTACGAGCCCATTTATCTCTTCGGGAGTGAAATCGAGCAATTTCAGAAAATTTCTTCCTTTGATATCCATTGCAGTATCTTTTTTTGAGTGTTTTTAAAACGCCCTCAAAGATACGCATTTTATGATAAGAAGCAGAATTTCTCCGGGAAATTGCTTATTTTTGTCTGGCCTAATATCAATATCGAAATGGGAAAAATCGTCGCTCTGGCCAACCAGAAAGGAGGGGTGGGCAAAACCACCACCGCTATCAATCTGGCGGCCAACCTCGCCGTAATGGGCAAGAAAGTGCTGCTGGTGGATGCCGACCCGCAGGCCAACGCGACCTCGGGCCTCGGATTCGACATCAACAACCGCGGCATTTACGAATGTATCACGGGAGAGTGCGGCGCGGCCGACGTCATTATCGGAAGTCCGGACGTGAAGCATCTCTCCGTCCTTCCCTCCAGCATCGACCTCGTGGGAGCGGACGCCGAACTGCCCGGCCTCGAAGACGGTCACCTGCGAATGAAAAAGAGCCTCGACGCGGTCAAGGCGGAGTATGACTTCATCTTCATCGACTGTTCCCCGTCGTTGGGCTACACCACGGTGAACGCCCTCGTGGCGGCCGACAGCGTGCTGATTCCGGTGCAGTGCGAATACTTTGCGCTCGAAGGGCTGGGCAAACTACTGAGCACCATCAAGATGACCAAATCGCGGCTCAATCCGGGGCTGGAGATAGAGGGATTCGTCATGACGATGTACTCGCGCTCACGGCTCGCCAATCAGGTGACGCTGGAGGTCAGGGAGCATTTCAAACACCTCGCCTACGATACAATAATACAGCGCAACATCCGTCTTAGTGAAGCGCCCAGCCACGGCAAGCCGGTCATCCTGCACGATGCGGCCTCGACGGGAAGCGCAGCCTACATGAATCTGGCCAAGGAGTTCATGCAGCGCAACAGGAAACAATAATTTCAGAATAAACGGGACGGGGCGGAATGTTCCGCCCGGAAAAGGATTTAATATGAAGAACAAAGGATTGGGACGCGGTCTGGACGCTATTTTCGAAAGCGAAGGGGCCAAGTTCGGCGACAGCGCCGGAAAGATGGAGGAGATATCCGTATCGCTGATAATGCCCAACCCGAAACAGCCGCGTACCGCCTTCGACGAAGACGCTCTGGAGGAGCTGGCCGACTCGATAAAGACGCTCGGTCTGATACAGCCCATCACGGTCAGGAAAGAAAGCGACACCCGCTATATAATAATCAGCGGGGAACGCCGCTGGCGAGCCTCCAAGCTGGCCGGCCTCGAAACGGTACCGGTATTTATCCGCGAAGCGGACGACCGCACGCTCCATGAAATGGCCCTCGTGGAGAACATACAACGGCAAGACCTGAACGCCATGGAGATAGCCATCAGCCTCAACCGTCTCATGGAGGAGTGCGGCGTGACGCAGGACACCGTGGCCGCCCGTGTCGGGAAAAAACGCTCGACGGTGGCCAATTACCTCCGTCTGCTGTCGCTGCCGCCCGAGGTACAGGCCGCACTGAAAAACGACCTGATAAGCATGGGCCACGCCAAGGCTATCGCCGCCATGCCCGAACAGGCACGTATTCCGGCCCTGAAAAAGGTAGTGCGCAAAGGGCTCTCGGTACGCCAGACCGAAGAGCTCGCCAAAAAGCTCGCCGAAGGCAAACCGGAACGCGAGGTGTTGGCGGACGATGAACTGCCGGACAACTATACCCGGCTGGTGGAGTGCTGCGCCCGCATCTTCGGCGACGACATCAAGATAAAGAAAAACCGCAGCGGAGGCGGCAAGATAACAATAGGGTTCTCCTCGGACGAGGACATCGCCTATTTCCTCGATAAGCTGGAAGGGAGATAAAGGAATGACCGCATTTCCGCACAAGTACAGAACAATCCTGCTGTCGGCGCTTCTCTGTTTGCTGCCGGCAGCGGTATTCGGCGCCGGACAGCAACCCGGTGAAGACGGTCCGCCGTTGCAGGACGAGTCGGCCCTGCCCGACTCGGAAGTGCCGGCACTCAAGCACGACATCACCGAACCGTTCATCAAGCCGGGCGAGGAGGCGGTCCTGGACAACCGGCTGCCGGCCCAGGACCAGATGGACGTCATCGACGGCGAAGACCTGAGGCCCGGACAGGAACCCACGTTCAACGAACAGATGCCGGGATATGAGTCCGAAGCGGCCCGTATGCTCGACGACCCCACGCCCCCCTCCTACAACAGCAAAGCCCCGGAGGACAGCCAACAGAGTGAGGAGCCCCTTTCGCGGCGGGAACGGCGCAAACTGAGGAAAGAGGCTAAAAACACGCCGCTCGCCCTGCCGGAACTGAGTAAGGACGCATACCGGATTTCGGGCGGCAAAAAAAGCGCGACCTATGCGGATACCGAAATCGTCATATCCGCCGATTCGCTGCTGACGGTGGTCCGGGAATCCGCCGACTCGCTGGCTACAGGCATACTGCCGCCGGGCAGTGCCGATTCGCTTACGGTGTCGGTCACCGACACCCTGACAATGACCGACAGCCTGGCTTCGCTCACGGCACGTCAGCGCCGTGAGATGGAACGCCTGCAAAGAAGGGCCGATACCACGCTCTACCGCCACAGTCCTCTTTTCCGGGATACCCTCAAGATAGCCCCCCTGACGGCCATTTCGCTGGTAGCGCCGGGGTTCGGACAGCTTTACAACGGCGATTACTGGAAAATACCGGTACTGTACGCCACGACGGGGACGGCGCTCTTCTTCGGCATCAAGCAACACCAGCAATACAAACGATACAAGAACGAGTACGACTACCTGATGAGCCGCAGCGACTTCAGCGACAACCGCCTGCTCCTCGACCCTGTACAGACGAAAATGATACAGCACAACACCTGGCGACAGGTACTCATCGGTACGGCGGTAGCCTCCTATATCTACTTCCTCGGCGACGCCATCGTCAACTATCCCGCGGCACAGCAGAACCCCGTCAAAACCGCCACTACCCTCTCCATGATATGTCCGGGAGCGGGACAGGTCTACAACGGCAGTTTCTGGAAGGTTCCGCTCGTGGTGGGCGGTTTCGCCTCCTTCATTTATGTAATAGACTGGAACAACCGAGGATACCAACGGTACGATACAGCCATCCGGCTCGAAACCGACGACGACCCCGACTCCCACAGCAGCGAATTCTGGAATCCAAGTTCTAATTCGTTGAGCATGACGGTGGAACAGATGCGCAGCTACAAGAAACTCTATCGGAGAAACAGAGACCTGGCCATCATCCTAACCGCCGCATTCTACCTGTTGAACGTCATGGATGCCCATGTGGATGCCCACATGAAGGACTTCGACGTGAGCGGCGACCTCGCCTGGCGCCTGCAGCCCACCGTAGAACCGCTCTATGCCATGGGCGGTTACAATTATGCCGTAGGACTGGGGCTGAGCCTGACATTTTAACCCTACGGCGACAGAAGGGAGACGGCTCCGGCTATGTGGGCGCTGCCCTCCCAATTTTAAGACAACCAACAGAAACAGAAGACAATGAACACCCTTACGGTCATCGCATTGCTTGCAGCCTCCATTCATCCTTTCGGGAAACAGCCTTCCGAACCGCTGCGTGCCGACAGCATCTCCATCTACTATTCCGATGAAACGCAACCGGAAAAGTGCGACGAGGGAATGACAATCGAGGAGTTCCTCAGCGAAAGCACGGCACCCCGTTTTCCCGATGCCTATTCACAACCCTACGACTCGCTGGTGGTCGCCTTGAAAGAGCGGAGGGCGCGTGCGGCGTTCGACGACTTCTTCGACGAATTCATCAACATCGAATCCGTACCGTGCGATGATAGCCGGCAGCTTCCCGACTCGGTTTACGAAGCCCGGCTGCGGATGATTCTCTCACCGATACACATGCCCTATAACGAGGTCGTAAAGCGGTACATCATCACATACACCACCCGCAAAACTTTGATGGAAAATGTCCTCGGACGTTCCCAATACTACTTCCCCATGATAGAGGAGGAGCTCGACCGAGCCGGACTGCCGATAGAACTGCGCATGCTGCCCGTCGTCGAATCGGCCCTCTCCCCTACCGCCATTTCGCGGGCCGGAGCTACCGGCCTATGGCAGTTCATGTACACCACGGGAAAAGTGTACGGACTGGAAGTCAATTCATTCATAGACCAACGGCGCGACCCGGTACTCTCGACCAAAGCGGCCTGCCGCTATCTGAAAGACTTGTACGGAATCTACGAAGACTGGACGCTCGCACTTGCAGCCTACAACTGCGGACCGGGCAATGTGAACAAGGCGATTAAACGTGCCGGAGACCAAGCCGAAGATTTTTGGGACATCTACCCCTATCTGCCTGCCGAAACACGCGGATACGTTCCCTCGTTCATCGCAGCGACCTATGCCTACACTTTCTCCTACCAGCACGACATCGCTCCCGCCCCGACCGCCATGCCGCTGGCGACCGATACCGTCATGATAAGCCGCCCGATGCACTTCGACCAGATAACCTCTACCATCGACCTTCCGAAAGAGGTGCTGCGCTCGCTCAATCCGCAGTATAAGATGGATATCATTCCGGCCGTCGGAAAAAGTTATTCCCTGACACTTCCGCTGGGCGAAGTGGCGCGGTTCCTCGAAAACGAGGAGAGCATCAACGCAAAAGATACCGTCTACATGGCCCAGTATCTCAAACCATCGCGCACAGACCCGTCTCAAAAGGTGTTCTCGCTCGAATCCTTTACCTATCGGGTAAAATCGGGCGATACGCTGAGCAGTATTGCCAAAAGGCACAACGTCAGCGTCGCACAACTGATGAAATGGAACAATCTGAAAAACGCCCACAAACTTCGAATCGGCCAAAAACTGGAGATATACCGATAACCATGTTCCGACACGGCGATACGATAGCGGCTCCGGCTACCGCCCCCGGAGGGGCACTGGCTCTCATACGCATAAGCGGTCCGGACGCACTCGAACTATGCGACAGATGTTTTACGTCGCCCTCCGGAAAACTGCTCCGGCACCAACGAGGAGGAACGGTACATTACGGCAATCTTGCGGACAGTGAAGGGAATTTCATCGACGAAGTCCTCGTCACGGTCTTTCGCGCCCCCGCATCCTACACGGGGGAAAACATGGCGGAGATATCCTGCCACGGTTCCCGCTGGATAATCGCCGAAATCCTGCGCACGTTGAACAGATACGGCGCCCGCACGGCGGAGGCAGGAGAGTTCACCGTACGGGCTTTCCTCGCAGGCAAACTCGACCTCGCCCAGGCCGAAGCCGTCGCCGACATGATAGCCGCCGGAAACCGGGCCTCCCACGCGCTCGCCTCCACCCAACTGCGCGGCCACTACTCCGCCGCCCTCTCCGCCCTGCGCGGCGAACTACTGCAACTGGCCTCACTGCTCGAACTGGAACTCGATTTCTCGGAAGAAGATGTCACATTCGCCGACCGTACCGCCCTGCGGGAACTGCTCGACCGGGCCACGAATGACATAGCGGAACTGGCCGACTCCTTCCTGCTCGGCAATGCCATTCGGGAAGGTATCCCCGTCGCGATAACAGGCAGTCCCAACGTGGGCAAATCGACGTTGCTCAACCGGTTGCTCGGCGAAGAACGCGCCCTGGTATCGGACATAGCCGGTACCACCCGGGACATCATAACCGAAAACATCTCGCTGGATGGAATCGGTTTCCGCTTCATCGATACGGCCGGTATCCGTGAAAGCAACGATGTGCTGGAACGAATGGGTATCGAACGTACCTACAAAGTCCTGTCCGAAGCTCGTATCATCCTGTACATAACAGAACCGAAGGAATTCGGCTCGACAGGCATGAGAGCCGTAATCGACGCCATCGGACTTCACGACGGCCAACGGCTTGCAATCGTCGTAAACAAATGCGACTCCGAAAAGCCGTCCGCCTTTGCCGACCCGCAGGTTCAATCCCTTTATCCGTGGCCTGTATTCGGCATATCCGCCAAATACGGCTACCATATCGACACTGTCAAAAGGTTTCTCACCAGCTGCATCGACACGGAAGGTCTGTACAACGGCGCCTCCATCGTATCCAACACCCGCCATTACGAGGCACTCCGCACGGCGGCAGAAGCACTTGACGACACCCGCCGCGGACTCGACTCCGACCTCCCGACCGACCTGATAGCCGCCGACCTCCGCCGTAGCCTCGACGCTCTCGGCACCATCACCGGCGAAATCACCACCTCCGACCTCCTCGGCGAAATTTTCTCAAAATTTTGCATCGGTAAATAGGATATTGCAATCAACTGCAACGAATTAGAACCAACTATAATGAAGTCGCTGATTTTCAGCGGCTTTTTTATTTACCAAAAATCCAGCAATAAACAGTTGGATACTGTTGTTCACCATATTTTTCTACCGTATTTCTACCGCGGAACATTTTCGGGTTTAACCCCGATGTCACACTGAAGTAGTCAACAACATGTGTTGACAATGGTTTACATAGGTAGACAAAAAGCGAAATTAAAATTATATGGTTTCACTAAAAATATGGAGAAAACAATATGGAAGTAAAAAGAATTTGCCAATGGTGTGGTAAGCCATTCATTGCGAAGAAAACTACCACCAATTATTGCAGCCACCAATGTGCAAGTCAAGGCTACAAACACCGTATGAGAGAACGAAGACTCGAACTTCGTGAGTTACAGGATTTGATAGAAGTCAAAAGTAAACTTGACCATCAAGACTACTTTACTTTTGCACAAGCTGCACAGTTGATGGGTGTTTCTCGCCAATACATTTACAAGCTTGTCAAAGAAGAAAAGTTGAGAGCTTCAAGGATCAGTGCAAGGATGTCAATCATTCGCAGAGCCGACATTGAACTGATGCTCAAAACACGCCCCTATGAACGGAGAAGAGTAAAAGATGATCTTGATATAACTGAGTACTATACTGCCGAACAAATTGCCGAAAAGTACAAAGTCTCGCAAAAATGGATTTGGGCATATACCAGAGAACACAACATTCCCAAAGTCAGAATCCGCCAATTCAACTATTACAGTAAAAAGCACATTGATGCGGCATTCGCCAAGTACAGGACTGACGATACCTTGACCGAATGGTACACTCCAGAAGAAATCGAACAAAAGTATGGAATGACACGAGTAGCCATCCGTTCACAAGTTTATCGCAACAATATCCCATCAAAGAAAGAACACGGCCAGATATTCTACTCTAAACTTCACTTCGATCTGTCAAAACAGACCGCAGAAGATGACTCGTCAGAATATTACACCGTACAGGAAGCCATGAAGAAGTATAGTCTTACACGAGATTCAGTTTACGGCATCCTGCAGTTTCACGAAATCAAACGGGAGAAGAAAGGCAGGTTCGTACGCTTTCTGAAAGTGGACTTCGACCACATTATGGGTGCCAGGTAACGAATCTGTGCGCACAAATATACAGACCAGAAAATGATTTCATGCTGAATGCGGTCTGCATAAGGCCATTGTGCAATTTAGCCGCAAAATTTAAGTCAACTAAAAACATTTATAACTATGTCAGAATGTAAAACAGTAACACTGAGAACACGTCCTTTGAAGAAAGAGATGTTATCTTTCTATCTTGATTATTATCCGGGCTATCGGGATCAGGAAACAATGAAGACCATACGTCACGAAGGATTGAACATTTACATCTATGCCAATCCCAAGAACCAGCGTGAACGCGACTTCAACGCTGCAATGTCGGAAAAGGCAGAGGCAATACGATGCCGGAGGTTTGAAGCCATCGTAAATGAGCGGTATGATTTCTTTGACAAGCATAAGTACAAAGCGGACTTTTTGGAATATTACCGAAAACAGCTTCGCAAACACGACCAGAAATGGGGATTTGTCTATCAGCACTTCTACAACTTCGTTCATGGCAAATGCACTTTCGAGGAAATAGATGTGGACCTGTGCAACAAATTCCGGGAATACCTGCTTAATGTCAAACAACTGCGACGTGATGGAAAAATATCAAGGAACTCAGCTTCCGGTTATTGGTCCACTTTCCGTGGCTTCCTGAAAATTCTATACCGCAACAAGATGATCAAGACAAATGTCAATGATTTCCTGGAAAAAATCGAGCCGGAAGATGTTGCCAAGGACTATCTGAGTGTGGAAGAGCTGTACTGTCTGGCTGAAACCCCATGCAAGATACCTGTTCTAAAGACCGCTTCCCTCTTTTCGTGCCTGACCAGTTTGCGGCTCAGCGATATACTTTCCCTTTGTTGGGAAGAAATCGTTGACTTTGCAGCTGGAGGGAAATGTGTGCATACCATCACACAGAAGACCAAGACGGAAGACATTATCCCGATAAGCGACGAAGCCCTGGAACTGATCGGGTACAGTCCAGAGAAGAAAGGAATCGTGTTCAAAGGTCTGAAACGGAGCTGGACACAGCAACCGATGAAGGAATGGATCCGTTCTGCTGGAATCACCAAGAACATAACTTTCCATTCATATCGCAGAACATACGCTACTCTTCAAGCCGCAGCCGGTACCGACATCCGAACCATCCAAAGTAACATGGCACACAAAAGCATCACTACCACCCAACGTTATATGAAAGTCGTTGACAGCAACAAACGTAAAGCGACGACCAAAATCACGTTGACAAGGAAGGGCTGACCTGGCTGATTCATGCCTGTTTTTATCGGTTAGAGTATGATTTTTCGCTGAAAATCATACTCTAACCATATTTTTTCTTAATTCCGAGTTGATTGTCTATCGTTATTTACAAATATCTGCGAGTGAGCATCTATTTTTGTTGACACTGAAATTCTAAATAATTATAGCTCATGACAGATAGTAATCGAATACCCATCAAGAAAACGAGTAAAATCCTTGCGATAGCATGTGTCACTTTTGCGACAGTCTCCACTACATTGTACAGCAATTATCAGATTGCTATGATTGACTACTCCGCTCCTGTTGTAATCGGGACGGTCGTTGTGATATTGTCATGCGCGGCACTGCAACGACTGTTCTGCTCTCGCCTGATAAGAAACAGCTTGTATTTCTCTTTTGGCTGTAAGAGCTCTTACCAGACAGAAGCCGTTACCTCCAAGACAGAGTCAGATAAACATGAGAAAGCTCCACAGACAGATAATCCTGTTGAAGTTTCGCAACAGATATGTTCCTATCTTGAAAATTACGATGCCCGATTAAAGGAATTGGAGCAGGCAAAAAGAGAGAAGCGAGCTGCAATAGTACAGGCCATACATGACTATACTACATACGTAATGGCAGAATTTCTCTCCAAAGAAAATCTGGCCACTCTCCATGAAAACATAGAATATCTGACACTCTGTCAAACTGATTTATTTAAGCCTGTCCGTTCCATGCAAGATAACCCGATAAAACCTCCTGCACTGAGACACTTTGCCTGGAATATCGGAGAAAGGCTTGATATTCCGTTAATCGATAGGGCAAGGTTCATAAAAACAGTATTCCCTCACGAACTGGAAAATGCAACAATCGAATATCTTTGTAAAAACCTTCGCGATTCAATTCCCGCCCGGATTGCTATTGACATACCGGTAAACGGTGATTATCATTTCAGTTGCATGAAAAATTCAACAGACAGCAATAATTAAATTCTGCTGATTATAGTCTGCATAATATCATTATGTTGGTTCGCAGCATGTTAAACAATTAAATCATTGTAATATGCCAAAAGAGAACCTAACATTCAATGACCTGCCCGAAATGGTAGGAAAACTGTGCGAAAGAATCGAAAACCTAGAACATGCGTTGAAAGACAGCCTTACCAAACAGGCTCCAGTCCAAGAAGACCGCCATATACCTATGACAGTGGACGAAGTATGCAGCTATTTAGGGATATCCAAGTCATCCTTTTATTACAAGGTCAAACACGGAGGTATCCCTGTCATCAAGCAGGGAAAACACCTGTTCATCTATCGCGATGAACTTGACAAATGGTTGGAAACCGGAAGAAAAGTCCAGGTACCTCTGAGTATTGAAGAAGAGCACGAACAGATGCTCGCCGCTACCAGACACAAGGCAAAACCAAGAGAACTGTAGGAATATGGAAAAGACTAACATCAATATTCCTACTACGGAGGAATTGAACGACTATATCAATGAATCGCTCATTAGTGTGAACGGGACATACGAACAGTCTGCATCCGTGCTTATGGTAGATAATTCCATAATCGGTACTCTGGGAAACTTCAGTGCATCCATCGGAAAAGCCAAAAGCAAGAAGACCTTCAATGTCTCCGCCATCGCTGCGGCTGCTCTCAAAAATGGTACAGTGCTGCATTACCGTGCCTGCTTTCCAGAGGATAAAAGGAAGATTCTCTACATTGACACGGAGCAAGGCAAGAACCATTGCCAGATTGTTCTGAATAGAATTCTAAGACTGGCAGATCTGCCGAAAGACAGCGATGCAGATAATCTGATGATGCTGGCACTCCGGAAATATTCGCCAGAAGTGCGACTGGCAATAACGGAGCAGGCAATCGGCATGATGCCCGACTTAGGTCTGGTCATCATTGACGGCATCCGGGACTTCGTCTATGACATCAATTCGCCCGGCGAATCCACCGATGTAATATCCAAATTCATGCAATGGACGGATGACAAACAAATCCATATCCATACCGTCCTGCATCAGAACAAGAATGATGAACATGCACGTGGTCACATTGGCACAGAGCTGAACAATAAGGCTGAAACGGTCATGCAGATCGAGGCGGACAAAGACGACAAGTCCATCAGTGTAGTGGAGCCTCTCCATATCCGCGACCGTGAATTTGAGCCGTTTGCGTTCCGTATAAACGATGACAACCTGCCCGAACTAGTGGAATTCTACCAACCGCAGAAGAGACAGGCTGGACGCCCGGCCAAAGAGCCCTTCGACCCATACAAGGAAATAACGGAAGATGCGCACCGTTCCGCTTTAAACGCTGCTTTTGAGGATGGTAACATCAGCAGTTACGACAGTTATCTTGAACGGCTGAAAGAAGGCTACGGAAGGCAAGGAATAAAACTGGGCCATAACAAGGCGGTCAAGCTCGCTACCTTCCTGGGCAACAAGCGGATGGTCGTAAAAGAGGGAAAGGAATACAGATTCAATCGTGATTTCTACTATTGAGCCGAAAAAGTTAATCAGTGCGGCATTTCTATGTAACATCTTCCGACTTTATTTTAATGCCGGGGTGTAGATATAGAAATAAAGCAAAGCTATGGCAGGTTCCACCATGCAGGTGCAATCTGCCATTTCCCTTTTGTATGTACACTGGAATCCGGACAAAAGTCATATCAATTGCAATTCTTCGTCAATCCGTGTCGGGCTTGCCCGTCTGCCAGTATTAAGCCCTATGGGGTAGCCTAATACCCCACTTACCTTTTGGCAGCGGGATGAATGCCACTTAAATCAGCAAGCTGGACATAGAAAAATCGCTGTTAGAATTGGACAAAGCACGAAAAATTTTATCTCACTTGTAGCCAACTATGATATTTGCTTTATGCACATAATTCCTGCAGAAGAACTGGTTAGAACTTTACAAAATGTGATTTGGAGATATTGGTACATTCAAAACAAAATCATCCGCCGTAAAATGAAAGTAAGCCATCGGCACTTGAACATGATATCATCCATAAAAACATATAGAACTATTCGGCAGAATATTGGACAAGCACTGGCTTTGCATATTGGATATGTTATTGATATAATCTCCCCTATTCTCAAATTTGGTTATCCTTATCTACAGCCAATTCTTATTATCATAATCAAATTAGCCATATCCAATAGAAATGCCAAATGTTTACTCATAAAAATTGTACTCATTTTAATGGCAGAGATTTATCGCGAAATTGGCAAATATGCCGTATCCCTTTGAACAAACACTGTCATAATCCACTTTGTAAATCTGAAAAATTTAAACTTCAAATATTCAGCAATCATAATCATCAGGAACTTACTACCATAATACTTGATGCAATTCATCATATATAGAACTAGTCATTTAATTACTTTTACTATATTCATGTGGCGGTTCTGCCACCATTCTGATGTTATGACTGGTTTCAATAGAATCTATATAATTCCTCGCCGAAGTATTAATTACATCTATTGGCGGATTCTTTCGAGCTGTTTTCCTAACTTTTCGTAGAGACATAATAGAGTTTACAATTTTATCATAATACGTATCTATTTCAAAAGCTTGCAATACAGTATGATTATATCTAACCCAATCTTTATCTTTCAATTCTTCTTCAACGGTAATAATAGGTTTATTACAAACAATACTAAATTGCTTCTTGATGTTGTTAATTGAATTCTGTGTTAGCAGATTAGGATTCAACATAAGACATTCTGATATGTTTTCTTTGTTAATATCCAGAACACCAAGTCCTCGTCCAAACCCTACAGCTTCTACAAAAAATTTCATAAAAAGGCAATTCAGCAATGCGTGACAAAGCTCTACATCTGTATGAGAATTTAATGCCTTGAAACCTATCAATCTCTGGTTAATAAAAGTGGGGGATACAAATCTACCAAAGAATATTCTGTCATCAGGATTCATCATTGTGAATAATTCTGCTATTTCATTCGGTTTCATTTCATACCATTCTTCATTTGAACGTTTTAGTACTTGTATAAGCGGTATCCCTTTACCATTCTTTTCATTAATAAATCTCAATATATGTCGATATGCTCCAGGATAATTTTTCTCCAAATCTTCCATGGAACAGCTACAACTAAATGCTTTTCTGTTAGGTTGAGTAACAAGAGACGTAACTTTTTTAGCATTAAATAGCGCTGGCATAAGGAAAATTTCTTCTATGTCAGAACAATTTTCCGGGAAGAATAACTTGTCCCATCCACGTCTGCTTCCTCGAAACACCTTAAAAATACTTTTTAAAGGACACAGCTTATGCTGAATATCAAGAACCCAATTAACATTGTGAAAAAGTGAATTATATGACAAGCCCAAATCATGCAATTGAGAAATCTTTGTATTATTATAGGTTGACATTGAGGTAACTTGTGGATCTATAACACGATTCAACAAAGAACTATTTATTAACAATTCTTTTGCATGAGCATCATGTTCAAGTTGGTATAAAGATTTACGCCAAACGAAAAAATTAGTATTTGTCTGCGACTTTCCTTTTTGCAGAATCATTATTGTAGCAACAACATTTGCATTTTGGAACCACCGCCCCGCACCACTTATATGCACTTGAAGCAAATCGAACTTTTTCAATACCTCATTGTAAAATAGAGTTCCCGATTTTGTTCCCAACCATGAATTAGACACAATAATTCCAAGATATCCACCATCTTTTAGCATACTTGAAAGATGTAAAGCGATATAATAACTTAAGTCAGATTTGCTATCTAACTTACAATCTGGCAGAAATCTGTTAATAAGGAATTTATCATCTGCAGGTATAGCCTCAAACGATAAAAATGGTAGATTAGAACAGATTGCCCCAAAAAGAGGAATGGTATATAATATTTCCTTGCCATCAATAGGATCAACAATATTAATCACATCGCCCCAAATGAGAGAAAGGGCATTCTTTTGGAATATTCTGTTTGCCTCATTTATAGAATCGATTGCTGTTAAGCTAATATTTGCAATCTGTAATGGCACTTGATATTTATCAGATGCCCATGTCGTAACAACAGCTTTATGCACGCCTATCTTGCTTTTCTTTTTTAGAAGGATTTCTTTAGCAATAGTTCCTGTTCCACAACATGGATCACAACAATCATCAGTCCAATCATGAATCGTTATTGATGCAAGAATTTCTGCCAACACCTTTGGGGTCGTAAATTGACCATTAAATTCTCTCCGTGTAACATTTACACAACGCTCCAAAATATTTTGAAGCATTGTTTGGTTGATTGTGTGAATCCCATTTAGTCTTAGGAAATCAGACAATTCAATCAAAGATTCCCAAGTTTGACTTGGGATAAGGTCGTTTAATAAAAGAGGTGCAAAGACATTGTAAAAGTCGCATCTACGAGTTATCTCTTCAAATATTATATTAGCTTCTTTTGGGGTGCTATTATAGTCTAAATTCTCAATTTTGTATGCTTCTTTTTGATAACGTTTAATCAAATGTGCAAAAAGAATACGGTATGCCCAGTTAAGGATAATATTTTTTGCATAAGCCCTATAACAGTCATTCTCATCAAAAGTGTATTCCTGTTTAACATTTTCCCACCATGCAGCTATTTCTGCTGAAATAACAGTGTTTTTTATAGCCTTTTGCTCTATAAAATTAGCGACAAGAATTTTATTCTCGTTTATAAGTATATCAATGGCATTTTGAGATATAACTTCACCTATTGAGATTGTCTTTATATTATTATGTACAAAATAGTCATTAACCGTAATTACCAAATTTTGGAGTGTTGATTCCCAATCGCATCTGTATTTAGCGACATCATCACGGCTGACTATGTTTGGATTATCCCATGTCTTTGCAACCTCGAAGATATTGCTTTGATTATTAAGCACATAGAATTTCGCAGATGTAAAATTCCATATTACACAGCTAGTTAAGCCAAGAGCCCTAGCCTTGCGTTGTGCATCACTTACAAAAACTTCATCATTTATAGAAACATCCGGCATTTTTAATTCCCATCCTTGAATTATCGTATTAAGTTGTCGATCTTTATAGAGAATCACATCTGGGAACATTTTTTTTCGGTGCCCTGTAGAAATTGTACTTTCTCCACCAGCCCTTTTAATTACAAGATCATGGCTATCAACAATAGAGTTAATTTGTGAAATCAGTTCTATTGCCCAAGAGCGTTCATTTTTATTTATTGTTACACCTATTCTATTCATTTTCAAATTCTTCTATAACATTGACTAGAGCGATCGTTTTTTTTCTGTCTGAATCAATTTTAATCCATGCATCATGCAATCTTTTTTTTGCTTCATCAATAAAATCTATATCAGACTTTTTGAACAGTTCAACATCCTTATTCTTTTCTATACCTACAAAATTTCGTCCTTCAAGTAATGCCGCAACTAAAAAAGAGCCACTACCAAAAGTATTGTCAAGAATCAAATCTCCAGGGTTAGAATATGTCCGAATAAAATATCGTCCCAATTCTATAGGCTTTTGTGTTGGATGAATAACTTTACCCTCACTTTCTGCTGTTTTGAAATATACTATATCTGTTGGATACCGACTACCATCACTATATACATGTACAGGGTGAAAATCCCCATAACTCCCACTAAGTTGATTTTTACGAACGCCCTTGTTATATGGCTCTCCCTTTGTCATTTGTGGATTATATGTAGGTTGCTTTTTATAAAAAACACAGACATCTTCATATTTACGAAGAGGCTGTTTCTTCGCATTTAGAAAGTTGGTTGGCTTTGATTTCTCCCAAATCCATTTGTATTTAAACATTTTTGGATTGCTCAACATTAACTGGGCTGTGAATAATCCTTGTGATGTCAGTACAATAGCCCCATTATCTTTCACAACTCTTTCATATTCTTTCCATAACTTACTTAAAGAAATGACACTATCCCATTTGTTTTGAGTAGTACCATAAGGTAAATCACAGAGAACCATATCAATACTGTTATCAGGGAATTGTTTCAAATATTTGAGACAATCTCCCTCAAACAATTGGTTTATTATTTCACTATAATTCATTTTCTTTTATTTTGCAACCTGACCTTTTTATTTTGCCACTCCTGGGCAACTATGTTCCAATCAATTTTACATTCTTTATGCCCAGTCCAAACATCCCAGAAATCGGGATCATCCGATTGAGGGCATTGTTTTTCGAGTAATGTACGCATTTTTACCAAAACAGGTAATTCTGATGCCCATCCTAATAATATCGCATATTGAGAAGGTAACGATGGTATTTCACGAAGAATTCCTCTCATACTATCTGGTAACAAACGATGTACTAATTCTTGATCCCTATCATTTGATATACGATGTAATAGGAACGAGTTGCATTGCGATAGTACTGTCGGTGATAATTCCGATGGTCTTTGTGATGATAGGACTAGTCCAAGTCCGAACTTTCTTCCTTCTCTAGCAATTTTTTCAAACACTTTGCAACATTGGGTTGTTGGTCCTATATTTTCAGCATCATCGTTATAACGTTTTATAAAATAATGCGCCTCTTCCATAACTAATACTGTTGGAAGGCATTTCTTATTTAGCTTTAGGTAACGTTGTTGAGCTTCAAAAACCATTCTTGCAATAACTGCAGTAATGATACTAGTGATCTCGGATGGCAGAAGTGAAAGGTCTATAATAGTCAACGATTCTTTATCACTTGCCCCAATATATGAATTTAACCACTCATCCAAATTTAAATTTTCATTGTCTATCACATTTTTTACTCGTACATCGCTCAATAAAGTTTTGATACGTGGTAGCAAAGTAACAATATAATCTGTAGTATTGAGGATTTCCGCATTTGCTTCAATGGAACGAACGAAGTTCTCTCCTGTAAATGGAATAGGACTATCTTCATTTGTTGGAAAAAACTCCTCTTCCTTACCACCAGCTTTTGCATAGATATCTTTCAAAAGAGATATTAAACGGTCTACTTCATCTCTAGTATAATCGAAATGAGCATATTTCTCTCTTCTGGCGTTTATCAAATCAGCTACTTGGTTTTTAAATGCTTGAATAGCATTATTTAGGTCTGCCGAAAAATCCTCATCACTTACTATTCCTGTTTCCCATTTCTCAACAGATTGATGAAAATTTTTGGGAAGAGGAAATTTTCCCCATGGATTCCCTGCAACCTTATTAACCTCTATAGTATCAATAACGGTACGAACATAATTTGCCAATTCTCGTTGCTTAGATAACTCTTCAAATACAATTCCACTTCTTACTGATTTTAGTGCATGTACAATAGTTGTTCTGTGGGTCTTAGGAGATGCTTTGGTAAATCCACACCATTCATCTGTATTCCAAAACCACAAAGGTATCTCAAGTTGTTTTTTCCCATCACCAGCCTCAACATTCACTGTATAGATGCTTGCATTCTGCTTATCTGCAAAAGCTTTACTATACTCACCATTAGGATCTAATATTATGAAACGGCTATTTACAATTTTTGTTTTATCAGACAAGTTTTTTCTTGCACTTTCAAGCGACCATCGTATCAGACCTGCCACAGAACAGGATTTTCCACTTCCCGTATTACCAAGTATTGCAAGATGACGTCCAAATAGGCGGTTTGGATCAACCATCACCTTTGCATTACCTACTAATGGACTATTCCCTATATAAACTCGGCGATTTTCTCCTGATTCAATAATGGAACGCAATTGATCTTCTGTTGGTAATATAGCTATATCTCCTACAGAAGGAAATGTTTCAAGACCCCGCTTAAATTTATATCCATTTTCGGTAGCATAAAGAGTTCCTACAGGTTGAAGTTCCATTTTTCTTAATGGGAACGGTAAATCTATCAGCCCAAAGTCTTGAAACCCATTGCGCTTAGGATAGGGTGAGCGTTGAATTGTTATCCATGAAACCTGTCCAACGACAAAGCCAAGATCAATAGGTATCATAACGTAGCTATTAATTCGTGGAAAATTTCGTGGTGTTCCTGTGTTCAAAGCAACACTATCTGGTGATTCTATATCGAGTTGTACTTCTATTCGATCCGGTGAAATATATTCTACCGTACCTACACGTAAAGAAGCAAGATATTCTATTGGCGTCGTAATCATAACTATTTTGTAGAAGTGGTTGAAACAATGGACGTTGTTGAAGCTGATGACATTATAGTAGCAGGATTTGCTGATGCTAATGGTGTTGCTGTAGACGAAGCTGAAGCAGCTCCCATACGATGTTGCAATAATTCCGCCATTCGAATAGTGGTTCTGTCTATAGCAGATTTTGGTAGGTAGTCATTAGCTAGATTAGTAATGTCTCCCAAATTTTTCCCAATTAAAACAGACATCTGTGAATAATGTGCAGAATCATAATAAAAATGTAAAATGCGTCCTATTGGATCGTCATACGAAATAACAACAAGATGAGTTGAAGGTATTGTGAGCATATCATGAATAACCCTATTTATGTGTTCGTCTCCAAATCCATACCCGTAAGTCACCAACGTGCTATTAGGTCTACAAATAGAAGCTGCGAAATCACGAAATAATTCTACATATGGATACTCTGCTGTTTCACGATCTTTTGCAGAATTCGGATAAATCATGAGCTTTAGTGCGTCTGCATTATATAGTCCTGGAGCTTTTAGATAGGGACTAATCTCATCTGCACCAAAAGGAAGTCCAATACGACGTATCACTCCACCATTCTGTACCCAATCAACCGAACCATGAAGTTTTGTCAGACGTGCGACTCCTTCTAGATAGCGAGGCTCACCTCTAATACCTGGTGGATTATAGTGAATATCCAAATTGAGTCTTGAAGATCTAAATATAGGCATCATGGTTCCTACAAATCGATCCATTAGATGAATACCCGCCAACTCTGTGCCAACTTCTATCAGGCGGTCGTAATTAGTAGTAAATATATTAAGTCTTTCTCTATTTCCTGTACGACTTGCAAAGCTGAGAAGGAAATTAACTAACACAGAATATGCATTCTCGCGTCTGTCTTCATTAGCCATTGCTATTTCATTCTCTGACTTTAGTATAGATTTTGCAAAATCCGAAATGATTAAGTTTAGCTCAGTCTCTAATTCTGTAGCTTCATCGTCTTTCTTCAAAATTTTCAATCCTCGTAGCAAATCATTAGCTGTTCTTATTTGGTCTTCAATATTACCAGCTCCTCGACCACAGACTTTTGCAGATGCCTCTGCAGCCTCTTTTATTTCATTTTTATACTTAGTAAATGTTGTAGCTCCCATTGTAGTTCCACCTGCTGCTCCTGCTAAAAAACTGACAGCATTGGTTATGCCAGAGCCACAAAGCAATGACAAATGTTCGGATTGGAAAAGTGATGTTAACCAAGGTTCTATACGTGAACGATAAACGGTCTTATTTACATTACCGCTATCAGGTAGCCAATTACAAACATCGGCATTCTGTATCTTTCCATCTTTATCAATAAAAATAAGTTCACGGTCATCACGCGTTTTAATAATATTGCCACCGGCTTTTAGAATCTGCTGATCTTTATCTACCTTTTGTTTGATATTCATTGCAATAAAAAGCTAATTAATGATTGTGAAATGTAATCTCAAGTTCTTTTATCTTGGTAATCAACATCTCAAATGTTGGTTTATCCCCATAGATCATAGATAATTGCATATCTCTGTAATCGCTGCACCAATCGCCAATAACATCATCTGGAGGTAATAACCTTATGCGTTTGCGGATGTCGGGAGTATAATCAACTCCACTCATGCTCGTGAATAATTCACGATGATGGTGTATCGCATTCCAAAGTTCGTTGTTAGCAATAGCCCGTGCCGCAATGTCGGTATTCATCATTTGCACTAAGTCATATAAATGGCGAGACTTGCGATTAGCCTCCCTTGGGGCTTGAGACGAAAACAATTCATGCAACAAGAATGCCTTTTCAAGAAAGGTTTTCTCTGCCAAAGCCGTAGGTATTATGACCTGCTTAATTGTCGTGCTGATAGGTAAAACGTCTTCTAACAGGCTTGTTACCGTTGCTTCTGCTGTAGGTTCAAGTAAGGAGCGGGCACCAACTTCCAACTTTACCTCTGAATGTAAATAAGGCAAGCCTTCATCGAAGAGAGATTTGTAACGGATATGTATAACTCTTGGCTCCGGGTAAGTTCCGTCACCCTCGCCGTCAGGGTCGGCTTCCACTTGAAGCCATTTCTCCATGCCTGTTTCTGAAACTGTCTTTTGTAACAAATGGCAAAGTTCGTCACGCACAAAGATGGACGAAGCCTTACGCAACTTCTTGATTTGCTTTTTCGTTAAATCTCCCTCAAATCCCCAAATGGATGGGTCAATAGCCAAGTCTATGTCCTCGGAAAACCGCCGTATCACTTTCCATACCTTACTTAGAGAGGTGCCACCCTTGAATACAAGATGACAGGCTACGGGTAATGTGAAAACCAGTTGTAGAACCACCGTTACCCATAAGTCTTTCTCGACAGCTTGTACTGGCAGACCTGTCTTATTGGCAGCTTGGGTAATAACCATTTGCTGTTGTTCCTTGGATAGTAGAAAGTAATTATTCATACGCTTGTCTTGTGAAGGTTCTTATCCACGCCGGCATGAGCGCTTCATCTGCCAGCACTTTCTCCTTTTGCTCTTTTTTAAGCACATTTTTAATTTGTCTGGCTATATCGTCTGTTACATTATCTTTCCCTATTTCTTTTAAGGCAAAAGTAACGAGCATCGCAAGCGGATTGGTGAATGAGAGATTTTTTGGAGTTGTGTATTTGAATTGTATCGAGCGGCCGTTCCCAAGACTTATCTTGCGTGATGCTCCGTCAGTAAGATAAACTATATTCATTGGCACTTGTGTGGATATGCCCAATTTATTCAAAGCGTAAACGCCTGTCGGCACAATACGTGCCTTATCCCTGCGGGCTATGGTTTCTGCAATCTGTTCTATTGATGGCATCAATATGCCAAGCCCTAAGATCGTATCTATCTCAGGATATGTGTATATGCCTCTTGCCAAACGGATGATGTCGCCCTTAGTGGTCAGTCGTTCAAGGCTTTTGCCGACGGCCTTTACCTCACCGTATGACGTGAAATCAGAAGGAAAGAAGATGCTTCCTCTTCCTTTTGATTTAATCGCTGTCAAAATATTATCTTCTATGCTTGCCATTGCATTACATTTGTCGCAAAAATAAGAATTATTTGCGACAAAACCAAGGCTCACGTAAAATATAATGCGTTTTTAACATTACTGCTAAAATACTACATCGACAATAAGCTTGAGAACTACACTTTCTTCACCTGATTTTGCGTATACTATACGTAAACAAACGGTTTCAGTTAGGGGTATTTAATGAGCTTCATTGATGATAATGATTTTTGTAAAAACTGATAATAATAATTAGCTATCAAGGAAAATCATCTTATCGTTCTCATAATCAGACGGTATCTTATTTGATTCTTGCAGAATTTCTTTTAAACCTTTTGTCCCTATTATTTTTTTTAACATAATCAATTATAGGCGTTAAATCAATATACATAGGAAGTTGCATATCGCAAATGTTTATCCTGTTTTTCGCTACAAAATGAATTATTCGTTCAATTCTTCAAATCCTTCCGAAGCATTTGCCACTAACGCTTTTCCTATTTCCAACTGCAAAAATTTAGGCAATCGAAGTAGCTTTGTCATTAGCTGGCTGTAAGTAAACTCAACCTTGGTATCCAGTATTGGCTCCTCTTTGATGTCTGTATCAATTCTCTCGACAGACTCAGAGCCTTCAATGAAATCAGAAAAGTCCGGATCCTCAGACCAATTTTCTATCGTACCGTCACTGTTGATCCTTAAACGGATATAGTCACCACAGTCATCTGAATCCGGAATAAGACCGTTTGGTACATAGCCGGCAATCTTACATATAACCTTTTTGTCTTTATCAAGTAAGAAATACGTTCCACTGTCGCATATCTTGGCCTGCAGGTACAGATTCCCATATTCAGATTTCCAATTCAGCAGTTTATGTGTTTTCAAGTCAACTATTCCCGACCACATACCTTTAGTAACTAACGGATATTTGTTCTTATACAGTTCACCCATCCACATATCCGTATAGCTGCACATTTCCTCGTTATATGGGAAATATACCATAAGATAGTGCGCAATCTTACTCAATTTCTTTTCCTTAATACCAATCAATATCTGTTTATCCATAATTTTTAAAGAATAAGCATAGAGGGGACAATGAAGCTGTTATTTCCACCGAATTTTTTTCGCCGTTTTGTCAATGAGCACCAAATTCTTAATAGGAGTCATCCTCATTCTGTCCTTTGTTTTGCACAATGAGCCTCCAAACTATGCAACTGTTGCATAAATAAATTTGTCTGTTTGGTATTTTCGACTTTGTCATATAAACTGAACATGATATACTCCTGCAACAAATCCTTGTTCTCTATGTAGTGAGAATAATCATATACAGGAATATTTGGATTTAATTTTGCCGTTTCCATAGCATCGATACAAACTGGGAAATATCCGTAAACATTTGTGAAGGATGAAGTCTTAACCCAACGCCACTTGTACACATGGGAACCGCCAAATGAATCTGATGTGTATGTTTTAATGTAGTATAGAATCTTTATCCGTTTCCAAAAATAGCGGAAAAGGATAATTACTCCAACAATTAATATAATTATCCACAATGATATTTTATATGTGAAATATGATGATGGGATGCTAAATAGTATCTCTAATAAACCTATTAAAGATAGTGCACCTCCGACAATCGGATTCGTAAAAAATAATAGAAATTTCTTCATATATGGCATTTTAATCATCTATTGATTTTACAAAGGTTTTACCTTTCTCTGTCAATACATAGCCTCCAGTTTTACGAGAACCTAGATACTCAATCAAATTTAGATCTCCTGACATAAGTTGCTTAAGGATTCTATCAATGGTAGGCATTGAAGTTTTTACTGCATCTTGTAAATCTTTCCTCTTAGCTATTCCAAGTTCTGAAATCTTCAATAAGACGATTTTTATCTTATCATTTATCTTATCATTTATCTTATCATTTATCTTATCATCATCTGCGGAAATAAAGTCATCACCAATCAATACCCTATCACCAAAGCCTTCTCTACAAGGAATTTCAATCAAAAAGTAGCTTCTTTCTTCATTGGTCTCAATAACTGCAGGAGCAGAACCATTTCTTCTTAACTCGTCCTGTATGGTTGGGATGCCTGTTCCTCTACCTTCGGACAATTGGAGTTCTTTGAGATAATCACCCAAACGACGGTTGCGATAGCGGCGAGACTTCAGCCGCTCGGCCTTGTGGATAGCATCAATGCTGATAGAACGGTCCGGACCGACATAGCTAAGAATTGAAATCTTATCCGGCTCAATCGTAATCTCAACCGGTTCCCGCTCCTGATAATCCCTATGATAGAGGGCATTGACCACCGCCTCTTCAATAGCCTGGTAAGGATAGTTGAAGAAAGTTATAGATTCTGCCTTATCTTTCTGCTTGATGATACGTTTCTTGATCACATTGGTCTTGATATAGTCCAACGCTTGTTTAATCATATCAGGAACAGGGCCGACAATCTTCGGAACCTCAATCATATTGTTGGGATTCTTGATACAGCCTTCAGGAAAGATAACAATATCCACCTGTGTTGTCGGAAAAAATTTGGCAGGATTCTTACAGAACATCATGGCAGCCACATTCTTGACCAGTTGACGCTCAGTTGGCCCTACCAGCAGGTCCATCTGCGACAATAACTCGGACAAGGACAGTTTTTCAAAATCAGACACCAAACGACTATTGACTGTTTGCAGGTAATCCAGCACCAGGGCTCTTGATATATCTGTCAGCTCTATATTCTCATTACCTCTTTCGTCAAATGGAGTACGATTCGCCATTTCACGCAATTCATCCAAGACTTCACCTTTCGCTTCAATAGTATTGGTTCCACTACGAACATACCATTTACATGGGGATTGATTGCCTGCAGTAACTCGTTCACGCACATTATAAGGGCGATTCACTCCTGCCGGCACCCAGATAAGCAATACGTATTTTCCATCAACCTCCTGCACATCGATTCGTGGCAAATAGAATGGTTCAATCTTGTGATTGAAACCAATCATATCACGTTGTATCTTATCGAGTTCTTCTATGGGAATACCTGCCACCGGCCGTTTTGCGATGCCAGTGTTGTCTTCTTCTTGAACACCTACGACTATGTATCCTCCGCCAATGTTATCAAAGTCATTAGCAAAAGCACATATAGTCCGATAGATTTTATCCGGATTCCAACCCGTCTTAAATTCAATACGGGTGGATTCTATTTTACGCTTATGAAGCAGGTCTTCTATGTTTATCGGTATGGCCATCTTGGTAAGCTTAATTAGATTTATCCTTTTCTACATGAAGCAATTCTCTTACATCAACCTCCAAAAGTTCCGCTATGCGGAACAATGTTTCCAAATCTGGCTGCGAAGCATTAGTACACCAACGTGAGACAGATGTCACATTCCTGCCGACTTGCTCAGAGAGCCATTTAGCCGTTTTATTCTTTTCAACAAGGACTATTTTAATCCTATTCAATTGCTTCATAATTGGGATAATTTGTAGTTTAATGCAAATATATTAAATCCCAATGTAGTAAGCTAATCTTTTTCAGTTTATTTTAGTAATTAGATAAAAAAGAGCAAATACAATGTCCATAGCTGGACAAAGGAGCTATACTTTCCACCGAATCTTTTTCGCTAATTTGTCAATATCCACCAAATCTTTTTCTATCCATTCGTCTATGGGCACTAAATTTGCTGCTTTTGTTCGGCAGCAACAACTTTACTTTATCCCCGTATTTATATATACGCCCAATAAAGTAAAGTCAGAACAAAGGGAAGAAAAGAGATGGCTGCGCCAAACAAGCCAACCAATTTCCTAAAATTCACAGAAGACACAACCTATTTTTCTTTTGGCTGCAAAAATATTCGTAACTGCATCTTGTTTTTAGTTGACATCAGTTGGTGAAAATTTCGCGGATTTTCGTACCTTCGCAACGGATAGAAAACAGGTGGACTTCGGACGGGAAAAGGAGTTTTCCCGTTGGTTCTGGTTCAAGGGAATAGAGCGGCAAACGGACGGTTTTGGTCCTGAAAAACAAGCGAGAAAAGGCTTTCCTACCGTTTAAAACGCAACTCTTTCACATTCAAGTTGTTCGGTATGCTGCATCGGCAAATGACGGCTTGTAAACAGCCGTAATCAACCATAACCATTTAGAATAAAGTCACTGTATATCAGCGACTTTTGTTTTTGTGTACTTTCCAGACCGTATTTGTAAGTAACGGTTTTTATCCATATTTTTCATACGTATTTCTACCGTGACAGAAATTCACGGTTTGCCCAAATATCACAGTGACGCATTAGTTGACGTGTGTTGACAATGGTTTACATGTGTGGACAAAAAGGGAAATAAAATGCAAGCCGAACGCAGAGCCATAAGCCTGCTTATGAACTATGCTGAGGCGCAGCTTTTACTGCAGACCTTACGGTCTGCAATAAATTTCCAGAACAGAGAAAACTCACCCTCGAAGAAGGAGCATGGGCAGATATTCTACTCCAAACTTCATTTCGACCTGTCCAAACAGACTGCCGAAGAAAACTCATCGGAATACTACACCGTACAGGAGGCCATGAAGAAATACAATCTCACTCGCGATTCGGTTTATGGCATCCTTCAGTTCCACGAAATCAAACGGAAGAAGAAAGGCAGGTTCGTGCGCTTTCTGAAAGTACAAGCAAAGCATGGTGTGCTCACATAGTACCACACTACATTCTCAAAAACAGCAATGGCAGACTATCAGATTTCCGAATTTCAGGTCTTGGATTATGAACTACAAACTTTTTCCACAAGTCCTGAAAGGCCATACATCACATTTACAGGATTCAGATATTCTGACGGTGCCAACGTGGTCGGCACAATCACTGAGAAACGATAAAATCACAATCGACAATGTTGCGGACAACGGCGAACAGATAATCAACTTTATACCGTCGAATTAAAATACAAAAAATCAGATAATCCCCTTGTTGTAACTTATTTACAACAAGGGGATTTTTCTATCTCTGAACTATCGGTGCAAACTTGTATGCAAATGCCTATCTGAAATTTCTGAAGACCGTTTTTCCCAAACACACATGTTGAAAACAGCATTCGTTTACACATTGGTCTCTGATGAGGAAATCATATTCTCCAATATCAGTCTAATATATGAGTCCCTTTGGTCTCCTTGAAAATAGACATGATGTTCATTGAACTTCTTCTGCTTGCTGCTCAAATCCAATTCCGGGAAATCAACCCAATGCTTCACATCTTTCATCTCCGTGTTTGAGATAATATAGCTATTCAAGGTAATACTTGTATCGTGCAATCCCGGCTCTATATCATCACGGATAACTTTATACAACTGAATTTTGCTGCTGGCGAAGCCATTCAAATATGTAATACCCTTAGGATCAATAAACGACACATACTGATGCTCGCCTACGACAAGCCATACGATAAAATCAGGATAGAATCCACTATCATCAAAGAATCCAATACCTTTACGACTTTTGTTGCGAAGTAAATACAATGATTTACCTTCAAAAAAAGCAGGATTATTATCAAAGAACCGTTGTATATCGCATACGAAATCACGTTCACCTTTGTTCAACGCTACAGGCATCACTTCAATGAGATTGCCGATTTCCTTGTGTTTAAAGCTCGATTCATTCAGATACAGTAACGGCTGATACAGGTGTCCGGCTATACACAACGCTTCAAAATCGTTCGAATTTGCAATCCTGATTGATTTCGAAAAGGTACCTGCCGTCAATTCCTGTTTCAGCTTATTGATTGCCTTGCAGAAACCAGCTTCATCCTCGTTCTTGAACAATTCCTTGTGTATAAGGACACGATATTCCTCTTCAAAATTAGGATGGCTGCTGTCAAGGTATGCAGTCTCCACATTTCGGCTCATCCAACGGCTTTTCGCATTGTTATACACCTTTTCCACATAGCCTTTTAACAGAGCGACAAGAATATCATGCCACATAGCCGTCTGGCTGCCAAAATCCGTAAACGACATCTGAGGTTCGGGAATAAACAGCGTGTACCAGCTGCTATCCAAGGCTATTTCCTTGATATCTTCGGAAGACACACACAGATTATACCAGCTACGTTCATTTTTGTAGTCTATTATGGCAAAGTATATCCTGTTCCAATCAACGAATGCAAGATGCTCCGGTGTCAATATTGCTTTATGCAAAGTGGTATTTGTCTCGTCAAGAATACTCTTGCGGCCCGCACTGCGCATCGCTTGTATTTTCGGATAATAATCAAGCGTAATAGGAGTATTACTCAGCATACCTGCTTTAATTATTACCTTCTCATCCTTCTTGAAATCACAGCCTTCTTTTATCTTCAGGTATTTCAACCGCTTTCCTCTGAGATTGGCAACGGGCAAAACAGGCAAATCAAACTCCTCCCAATCAGAGTCATTTGTCGGCAGGCCTTCATCTTCGAGGAACTGCTTGAACTGTTCCATATAATCGGCCTTAATACCAAAAATATTGAGCGTTTCAAGGTTATACATAAAACGCGGTTTACTTTCTGGCTGAAGAGAAGCGTCCAGAGCAGAAGAACGTTTCAGCGAGAACTTATAGCCTTTCAAACGTACACCTCGGCCAAATAACTGGATAATCTGACTCCCCTCCGACTTACCCACGTTGAGCAAGCCCATGGTAGAAACGCGCCACGACGACCATCCTTCCGTGAATTTCTTGCTACCTATGAGAATATTCAGACTACTGTCGGGCTTATTGATATTGGCAAAAAGCGACTTTTCGGTATACTCCTTACTCATTACGTTAAGTCCGACCTCCTCGCATTTCTTTGCCAACGTACCACTGTCTCCAACGTTGATGATGCCGAAGTATTCGCCATTGCCGATGCGCATACCTATCTCGCCGTCCTTACCTTTCAAGTTGTCAAGGTGCAAATGTGCTCCTGCAACCGAGCAATGGAACACCAGCCCCAGCATATCATTGTATATGTCTTCCGCCCCATGTTCCGGCAGGTTGCGCAAATAGGCAAACTGACGTGCAAAGACAGGATGCCCATACTTGTCAGTAAGCCCATCACTTCCATGCAAGAGATGATCTATATTGCCGATTGAAGCCTGTTTATCGGCAATGAACTGCTGAAAGAATTTCAGAATAAAGACAATGTCGCTGACTTCCTGTGACCCGATACTTTTATCAGCCGTCACCGAGCCACCTACAAACACGGCAAGGGGATTCTCCAAAAGGAATGGACGTAAATCAGCCCGATTGTCACGATACAAACGCTGTTGCTCGTAGAAGTTGAGCATACAAGCCGTCAGGTACATGATGAGCTGGTTGTCGCTAAGCGAACTGCCCCAATTGCTGTTCATGTTCAGAATCTGGTAGTCCTTACCATAGCCATCATTATAAAAATAGCGATAGCTGTAGTCGAAAAGCGTAGCCTTGCCATACTCGTGCAGCATCTCCAGACGTTTTGCAGCATTGCTGATCGCGGATATCGACTGACCGAAAGTGGCACTATACTCAAAAGAGAATCCGGTTTCACACAATTTGTCGCGTCTTTGTTTCCATGCATCACCGCCGGAACCTCGATGCCCTTCATCTACCAACACCAGGTTGTTGCCCTCAAAAAAGCCCACTGCCACCGTCTTGTCGCCATCGGTGTCTCCAAGTTTGGTAATTTCAAGAACATCAATGTCATGACCCGCAAACATCCCGCTGGCGGTGTTCTTGTTGAACACATCTGCTCCGATATTGCTCTTCCGGAACTCTTCAAGGTGCTGGTTTGTCAAGCCCTCATTAGGCGTAATCAGAATAATGCGATTAGGCTTCTGACGATATTTCCCGGCATAATGGCAATACTGCAATACATTTACATGCATGAGCAGTGTCTTACCCGAACCCGTAGCCGACCAGAAAGCCACCTTGTTAAGATCGGCTTCCGTGAAATCCGTCATGCCATGATAAGTTTTCGGATCGGCATTGAAACCAGATTGAAGATATGTGTTAATATCGGCAAGCAACTTCTTCTTGTCGCTGAAATATTTGTCGAGATATATCTCCGTGAATAACAGACTAAGATACTGGAAATATTTCCACCTGATCCGAGCTTCGCGTTTCTCGCTGATTGCCTTGGTGTGACGGAAAATATGCTCGTCATAAGCCAACAACATCTCCTCGGTCAGCTCGCTGGTTGCAAACAACCGCTGCACAAGCTCTTTGTGAAAGTACGACACATTGTTTTCGTCCCAACCTTCAAGAACGGGGTCTTTCAAATGTTCGCTAAGCGCTTCCAAACTGGAAGCACCAAACAGCGAGAGTAGATACCGATTAAGGACAAGCGAATTGCTCAGCTTGCCTTCAACCTGTGGTTGTCTTGTTTGTCTTTGTCTTCTTGGCATGGTGCTTCTCCGGTTTTAGCAATCCTCAAACATGCGTTTTGCAAACTCCTGCTCAGTGAGAACCACTTTCCATTGCTCTTCATCGGTGCGCAGATTCTCCAGGTTGTTGTCGCCATTCACATAGATGCGGTCGAACTCCGTGTCGCGCGTAGAATAGCTCATACGACGGAAGAAATCGTTAAGCGCATCATTGTCCACCGTGTCGCAGTCACGCCAGATAACCAGTGTGCGTTCCCCGCGGCGGGTCACACCCTCGACCGTGCAAACCCCTTTCTTGGGATGGAGAATGCTCGTTACATTCAGACCGATAAGGTAGTTGAACGTTTCGATTACATCGACATTCTCTTCACGTGTTTCATTCTGCCGGATGATGCGCAGCTTCATATTCCACGGATTTCTAAACCACTGCATATTGAAAAGCGAATCGCGAGTCTCGATGTCGAGCATATAGCCAAGCATGTATCCGCCATAAAAGTCGACATTATCTTTGCTGATATTTGTCGGCTCTATGGTAAGGTTATTGAGCGTATCCTCGTACTGCTCCAAACGCATATATTTGAAAAAACCTCCTCCTTTCCACTGATAAAGGTTTGTTACACCAGAAGTATCACCATGCAGTGTATTTTTCAATCGTTTTAGCGGAATATCATCGAAATATTCATTAGCTTCAATATTTATAAACTTACGTTTTGATTTTAAAGCCACTGCTCCGGATGTAGCAGAACCAGCAAAATAGTCAAGTATAATATCGCCTTCACTTGTAGTGCATTCAAAAATCCGATTTACTAATTTTTCCGGTTTCTTCCCTTTTCTCAGTTGTACCCCACCCTCATTGTGAAGATCATTAGGCAACACATCATCCCAAATATCAGATATTTGTTCCACAGGAACAAAACCATCACCCATCCATTTTAGACGATCTTTATAAAAAAGAATAGCATTTCCATTTATAACATAATAATCATTTGCCCCAGTACGTTCCAAATAATAAATATGAGTAGGATTCTTTTGAGACTCTTTTTTTATCTCTATAGCCTTACTACCAATACTATCCTCATCCAAAGCAGCCAATCGAATAACCCTTTCTGCATTCTTAATTACATATTGCAAAAGTTCTTCCTCATAAGCATCGCCAAGTACTTTTTTTAACTTGGACTTCTGAATCCCCTTATATTTTGCAAACTCTTCGAGTACAGTACTAAATTTCCATTTACTATAATCATCTTGAGGGTTAACAATCATGGTACCATAACGATTGTCATAACCCTTTGCTCTATATGCATTCTGCGGCTGCCATTTTGAGATATTATTGTTGTAAAGAATCACATTCTCACCAATATTTACAGGCCCAGGATTTATAACCTTGGCCCCTGTCAAGGACGCTCGTCGAACAGTTATATTAGCCTTCCTATTTATTCGGCCTAATTCTTTATCAAGCAATTCGGTAAGATGGTCAATCTCATTAATATCAATACTTGCAGCAAATGTACCTCCTGCTTGATAGAACGCTCTTGATGATTGAAGACGATTTTCAATAAAAGTCAACCAACTGCTTTCTTTTAAGCAATCCTTGTATGCAAAATCATCATCTCCCGTATTGTAAGGCGGGTCAATATACACACATTTTACGCGTCCTCTATACTTCTCCTGCAACAGTTCCAATGCCTGAAAGTTCTCGGAGTTGATGAGCAGGCCATCGCACTGCTCATCAATATTGTCGATAGAAGCGAGCAGAATATTCCTGAACTCTGCCGTAAAGAATTTGGTATCGAGCACGAGGAAAGGATTTTCCTTGAGGAATTCCACCGACAGCGGCACGGTATAGGCCGCCGTGTGTCGCTGGTCGCGTTCAATCCCGTCAATCGCAAACAGACGCACCCACTCCTCGCGCTGTGCATCGTTGGCAGCAATCTCGGCGTAGAGGCTTTCCGGCACACGGTCGAGCGTCATGCAATAGTTGGACTCTATGACAAATTTCTTTTTCAGCCACAGCCGTTTCTGATAGTTCTCCAATGAAGCCAGGAAGGTAATGAGCTTCATGCCCACCATCTTTATGGCTTTGATTACGGTGAGATGCTTCAGGAATTCGCCGGGAGTGCGCGCATTGATATCGTCGATAACCAGTATTTCATTCTTGATGTAGAAATCGAGCTCGCGGGAAAGGAAGCCCCCAAGGTCCTTATGAATGAAATAATCGAACGTGTTGCGGGCCACATAGTCATTCAAATGTTTCTGCAACAGGGTACGGGTGCGGTCGCTTTCGGTCGGACGCGGAGCCAGAACGGAAATAAACTCAGCAGGGATAGCGTTTTTGATTGCATCAAAAGCCGCCTCTACAAGCGCCTTTTGCTTGGTCGCCTTCGGGTACAGTTCGTAGGTGAAGTATATGTGCAGCGTATCACCGATAACCTCGATCGGCGTTTCCTTACAAAGAGCAAAACGACGCTCCATATTATTCTGAGCCACATTATTGTTTTGCTCAGTGGTAGCCTCACGCAGGGTAAACTCGCAGAATTTATCGCCATCGACAGCAAAACGGTAGTTGCGGAAATACTCGGCCGTCTTGATATAATACTGGTCGGCATTGGCCCAATACAGTTTCACCTCCTCGCCCTCGTAAGGTATGGCATATACGTCCTTCTTGTAACGGCGCTGAGAGACAAAGTCTCCACCATCATAATAGCGGCCAAAGAATATAGAAAGGTGTGAATACACCTCATTTTCAAGCTCTTCACTATTACCGCAACGGGCAATACGTTCCTTGAGCTCCTGGACTTTGGGGGCATTGTCGGGATTCATGCCCGCCTCCGTCAACGTAGAAACCAACTTTGCCAGCTCCTTTTGCAGGGTTTCCGCATCATTGGAGGCATTCTCGCTGATAGCTTCGGCCACCTGCCGGCGCAAGTCATTGTTGAGATAGGATTCTATTTGGTCACGTTTCCTGTTCATGATGCGATAGATACCGAAATCCAGGTCTGCCTGGTCAAGCATCAGCACCTTCTTCATCGTAGCTATGAACTTATCAAATTGTGTTGCCATATTGTTTTTATTCCATTTTATTACTTTGTCGTTTATACTACCTGCCAAGCTATGGTAAACAGATGTTCCTCTTCGGCTGCTTTATCCAACGAACTGTCGATGGCAGCGATGAGAGCATCTCGACGTACTATTATCTCGTCCTCAAGAGAAAACATTTCTTGACGTTTTTGTCGCTGGTTACGCTGAAGATTAATGATTTCCGTTTGCAACTGCCGACGGCGATGGTCGTCAGTCTCTTTTCGGAATTCCCGCTCACGTTCCTTTATTCGTTTCTTCACGTCACGCAGCTCCTCTTCGAGCGAGAAGGTCTGATCTTCAGCCCATTGTTCAATCTTGGCACTTTCTTCATCGATAAATTGCTTGTCGCGCAAAGCGATGCTTTCATTCAGTGCCTTTCGCTTCAAGGCCATCTCCGTCTGTAAATGAGTGTCATCCATAACGGGCAAAAAGTCCTTTGAGACATGGCCGCTAATTGACATCAATTTCTCAACGAAATCATCCGGCATGACACGGCCTTCGCTATCAACGGCTGTGGCAATGATACAGTCTTCATCATCCTTTGGCGAATGGTAGTGCACGATTTTAACAGCAAGAATTCCATATTTGCCAACCTCGTTTTCAATTACAGACATCTTTTCCGGAGAATCGGTATAGTCGAATACGATACCGACAGTGTCCGATGTATCCTGCCGTTTGGCCTTTGCAAGAAGATATTGCGCCAACGGATGCCCTACACGGTAGGTATAGGCATCTGAAATATCTTTACCCATACGGTATGGCCCTGTGGAGAATGGCTGCCCAGCGTCGGCAGGAGTCTGACGCAAGGTGAAGCTATATCGCTTGCTGTCAATTTTGTCTATGCTGCTGCCAAGCATACTTATAGTGAGCTGCCACAACAGTTGATAAAATTGACTCAGAGCTTGTTCATCGGCAGACTTGCGCACTTTGAGTTTATTGACCACGTCGCGATCAAAATTCTCGATGAGTCGAGTACGTGTTTTGTCAAGTACCTCCTCTATCTGCTGGCGCATTTCTTCCTGCAATCGGTCAAAGGCAGCGTCTATTTCCTCCGTGGTGCGACAAGTCTGGTAGATGTCAAGTACACGATGCTCGAAGTCGATGCCATCCATTGTACTCCCCAGTACTTCGTCGCTGCTACCGAATACGCCTTTGAACAAGTTATATTTCTGGTCAAGCAACTCATATACGCGCTGGTCGGCTCGATTGGCTTTATTGATGAAATTGACCACAACCACATCATTCTTCTGCCCATAACGATGACAGCGGCCTATGCGCTGTTCTACTCGTTGTGGATTCCATGGCAAGTCGAAATTTACCAGCAGCGAACAGAATTGTAAATTGATACCTTCGCTTGCCGCTTCGGTTGCTATCATTATCTGCGCCTCTTCCCGAAAATAATCCACAAGAGCCTGTCGTTTATCCGCTGTCAACGAACCAGTTATACGAGACGTACCCGCATAGCGCTCTTTCCATGCTGCATATATCTCTTTTGATTTAGGGTCAGTATTACTCCCATTGAACAGCACTATACGCCCAGCATATCCATTTGCTTCAAGTAGTTGTTTCAGATATTGCTGGGTGCGATTGCTTTCTGTAAAGATAAGCGCTTTCTCAGGCTGCCCATTCTTCCGTTTATCCTCAAAGGCAATCTGTAAGGCTTGAAGCAAACATTCCCCCTTTGTATTCTCGGCAATACCAAGAGCAAGAGAGTGAATCTCTTTCAGATATTTTATCTCTGACCGAATTTCTTCAATCTCATCAGCCGAGTATGTACGCCTTCTCTCTTCTTTGTCCAATTCTTCATCGTTCTCATCGAGCCACTCGTCTTCATATTCCTCAAAATCCTCCATATCGCTGGAAAGCTCGTTCACAAGCACTGCATCGCGAGCTTCGTCAGAGGTATTATCCCCGACTATATTTTCCAAGCGTTCAATAATGGTTTGCAAGGTACCTGCAATGGCAAAAGTTGACGATGATAAAAGCTTGTGCAGAACCAGTGTGATAAGCGACCGCTGGCTGCGAGGCATACCAAAACATTCGTCCCGTTGCAAATATTCACTGACCATTTTACCCAAGGTCTGTTCGTCCTGACTTGGATAATATTCCTGCACCAAAGCCTTCCGCTCGGTATATTTCACGTATTCCTGGACGTCGCTTCGCAATGTGCGATGGATAATAGGCTGAATGCGCTCACGCAAATCTTTATATGTTGATTCCTTGCGAAGTTCGGTCTTACCATATCGAGTATTAAAGCTCTTAAGCCCCCCAAAATAGCCATCATCTATAATAGAAATAAGACCATACAGTTCTTGGACATTGTTCTGCAATGGTGTAGCCGTAAGTAACAATTTCTTGTAGTTTTTCAGCCCCTCCTTCAAGACAATGGCAGTCTTATTGCTTGATTTGTAAACATTACGGAGTTTATGCGCTTCGTCAAGGACTACCAAATCCCAGTTTACACGCTCAATGTGACGTATCTGTTTCTTTGCGAACTGGTAAGAGCAAATTACAATATGTTCTTTATCATCAAAAGGATTACTATATGTATCGGCAAGGATACGATTAAAATTCTTGGATTCCAGAATGACCGACGGGAGAAAAAACTTTTCCTCCAATTCCATACTCCACTGTTTTCGCAGTGTTGCCGGAGCAATGACAAGTATATGACGATGTCGCTCTGCCCACTGTTGTGAGATAACAAGCGCTGCTTCGATGGTTTTTCCAAGCCCTACTTCGTCAGCTAAAACAGCTCCCATACTCAACGGAGACTTGAAAGCAAAAAGCGCTGCATCCACCTGATGCGGATTCAAATCAACCTGAGCTTCAGCAAGTACACTCGTAAACTTATCTTCATCACTTGATGAGCGACGACGATCAAGTTGCCATGCAAGAAACTTTTGCTGATAGGCAGTAAGGGTTGGGATATTGTTAATTTTTGCCACAGTTTAAAATAACTAGTCCTCCTTAACGAGAGTTCGCATTGGTACATTAAGCACTTGGGCTATCCGGTCTAAAGTCTCAAGATTGGGTTGCAATCTATTGGCACAGTAAGCATTGACCGTACTGAAACTCTTACCAATTTGGGCCGCAAGCTCTTTCTGCGAGACATTCTTCTCAACAAGCACAACTTTAATCCTATTCAGTTTAGCTCCCATTCCTTTTCTGTATTTTGAATTCAAAGATACCATTTATTTTGCACAAACATAGCATCCAATTGCATATAATGCTAATTTATCGCTCAATAATAATAATCTTATATGCCTTTTATGTTTATTTAAAGGGCCTATCCATCATTGCAAACAAACGATTGGGGTAAATATTTGACATCTTTCTTTGGCTGCAAAAGGTGCGAATAAGCCAAGCTAAAGGCCAGGGAAAATGCAGCCTCACTCGACCCGCAAAATGGCAACTCGCAAGCCTGAAAATATCCATGAGTCTGACCGCGATTTTGCAGGCCCGCTTGGGGAAATAAACCCCGATATACCCTATCCTTGTGAACAGGGCATATCGGGTCCCGAAAGGGCGGTTTTGCTCTTTCTCCCTCTGTTTTTGAAGGAGGCGATGAAAAATCGCCAAGTATTCAGTTCCACACGATAGTGTCCAGACCGGTGGGGCCGTGCGTGTCTTTGACATGCACGGCCCCACCGGTCTGGATATTCGTAAGACGGGATTCCCGGAGCCATATGGCTCCGGGAATCCCGTCTTGTCGTCCAGCCGGTCATTTCAGTTTCCGGCCTTCCGAGAAAGCATCGGCCACTTTGGGGCCCACCGCCAGATAATCATTGTTGAACGGGTCGAAAATGATAGGAGCCACTTTCGCCGCATCCACCTTACCGTCCGCACCGCATACCCGTTCATCCACGCTGACATTCACGATTGCTCCGCGCAGGATGCAGCTTTCGGGGTCGTAATCTTTCAGCCGGCACTCGACCGCGACCGCCAGCTCCTCAATCAACGGTGCATCCACAAACTCCGACTTCAAGGCATGAAAACCGGCACGGGCAAACTTATCGGGAACCTGATGGCCCGACACGAGTCCCACATAATCGCATGCAGTCACATGCACCGCATCCGCCATGCTCACGGTAAAAGCACCCCGCCGCAGGATATTCTCGACGGTCTTGTGCCCTCCGCTCAGGCACATACTGATTTCGTTATGCTCGCTGATGCCGCCCCATGCGGCATTCATCGCATCGGGCGTACCGTCTTCACCGTATGTGGCGATGATGAACACCGGCTGCGGATAAGTCCAAGGCTTTACACCGAAATTTCTTCTCATACGTCTGTTCGTTTAAATTAAGTCCATTATCATCCATACCGTTCCGGTCACAATGGAAGCGTCTCCGGGTCCCGGAACTAAAAAACGTCTCTTCACTCCACCGGGGCTGGAAACCCGTAACGCATCCATACGGTTCCCTCGCCGACCTGTTTTACCGACCGGAGCTGCAGTTTGGTGGCCGGCCGCGCCGCATCGTCTATGCCGTCGAACACGGCCGTCATACCGGTGCGTCCGTCGATACCCGGTGCAACCATCAGGCTCACCTCATCGAGCAACCCGGCCGCAAGAAATGCCCCATTGATGTTACCGCCACCGACAACGGCCAGCCGCTCGACCCCGAATGTCTCCCGAAGCATCTCCATCGCTTCCGGCAAATCGATACGCTCCTCTCCGACCGCAATCCACGAAATTCCCGCTCCGGCCAGCGTATCGAGGTACTCCGCCGCACACTTTTCGGAAGTTATCACCAACAGGGGCTGTCCGTCGAATTCGCCTGCGGGCCAACACAGGGAGCCGTGCGTATCGACGGCGACGAGATATCCCCCGGCCCGTCGTGCCACATGTACGGCCTGCCGGCCTATCGGTGCAGGTTCTTTTGCGACAAAAGGTTCCGCAGCCGCATAATGCAGCTGCATCGTCACCCGCCCCATCAACAACGAGGGACACCCGAGTTCGGCCAGCGCCTCGTAATACTCATCGCCCGATTCAATCTGCTCGGTCATGGCGCAGTCGATGCGCCCGTCCACGGATGCCATCATATGGCAAACGATGTAAGGTTTCATGCTTTCCCCGATTTTTTATCATTCCGCTTCCGCACAGCCGGAGCGCTCCTTTCGGACCGACGGCTGCATCCGTCAATCCATCTGCACCAATTCATACTGCTGGCTTCCCAGCCCTATCCGCTCGCCGTACTCCAGCGTATGCATGCCGTGACGGGAATCGATACGCTCGATGAGATGTATCTTCCCGTGGTCTTCGGAGGCACGTACCAGGTCGGTGCAGGCCTTGTCGAGCGCTATCGGGTCGAGCGAGGCGAGAATACCGATATCCCCCATCTGCGGGTCGGCAGGAGCAGCACTGCAGTCGCAGTCCACCGAAAGATTGTTCGCTACGCTGATGTAGAGTATCCGTTCGCCGCAATGGTCGGCCACTGCCTTGGCCGCCTCGGCCATCGACTCCAGAAAGTCATCCTGCTCAGGCAGGTTGTTCCACACTTCGGCCACATCCCTGGTCCGGCCGGCAGAGTGTATCCACGCCTTGCCGGCCGACGAGGCGATACCGATGGACATGTTCTTGACGGCACCGCCGAAGCCGCCCATCGCATGCCCTTTGAAATGAGAGAGGATAATGACGAAATCGTAATCGGCAAAATGGGAGCCGACGAAATCCTCCTTCAGGTGTCTGCCGCCCTCCACGGGCAGAGCCATTTCACCGTCGGCATCCATGATATCCACCGGAGCGATTGCCGTGAAGCCGTGTTCCTCAGCGGCCCTGCGATGCGCTTCCGTATCGGCACGACCTCCGCCGTAAGCCGTATTGCACTCTACTATCGTTCCGTTCACCCGCCGTACCAAATCCTCTATCAACGCAGGCTGCAAATAGTTGTGGCCGCCCGGTTCGCCCGTGGAGAGCTTCACGGCCACCTTGCCGGAGGCCTCCCGGCCGAGAACCTCATAAATCTTTACAAGATTCTCCGAGTTTATCTCTTCGAACATGTACACTTTCGGTACTCCGGCCGCTGCGGCCCCTCCTCCGGTACCCTGTGCACCGGCACATCCCGCTCCAGCCGCCGAGAATGCCAGGGCGGCCATTGCCATACAAACGCTCTTTTTCATATCCGTCTCTTTTAAATGGTTGCTTGTCAGAAATTCATATTCACACCGGCCATGACCGTAGCACGGGGCATTGGGAAACCGGCCAATATCTCGTACCGCTGTGCCAGCAGGTTCTCGCCGCGTACCCAAACCGAAAGCCACTTCGCCGCACGGAACGAAGCTCGCAGGTTCCACAACACGAAATTCTCCGTCCGGTACTCCCCCTGTCCGGCGACTTTCACCTCGGTATAGAGTCCCGCCACATACTGGACTCCCGTCGATACGTCCCAGCGGCCATGCGTGAAGAGAGCCCCGGCATACAGTTTGTGTTCGGGGGCCGCCAGCACCGGCTGCTCCATGTGCAGGTAACTGTAATTGGCATCTACCGTCCATGCCGCTCCAATTCTGTACGCCGCCTGCACCTCCGCTCCGGCATTCCGGATGCGCCCCGTATTGACATTCATGGGACGTCCGTCCACCGGGACACGCATTATCAGATTGCCGCCGTCGATATAGAACACATTTACCCCGTACGACAGGCGTCCGTCCTGCATCTGCTGCGAGAATGCGAGTTCATAGCTCCACAGCCGTTCCGGTTTCAGGTCAGGGTTGGCCGGCCGGAACATATAGAGTTCGCGTATCGTCGGATAACGGAACCCTTTGGCCGCCGAAACCTTGAGCACCATGTGTCGGGGCAAGCTGAACGAGAACCCCGCCTGCGGCACCCACTCCGTTCCCACATGCGAGTGGCGGTCGAGACGCACTCCCGCATCGAACGTCAGCCACCGGACAATCTGCTGGCGGAAATCGACATAACCGGCCATCTCGTGCTCCGTCTTGTCCACGAGCGGTTCCCGCGGACCGCCGTCCGTCGGCTGGTTCCACGATTCGCCTCCGAACCGGAAGTAGTCCACCCCGACCGTCAGACGGTTTCCCCGGAACAGGCTCACGCTCTGGTACCACGAGACGCCCGCCATGTCGTCCCGCGAATTGAAGCGGTAGTCGAGCGGACTCTCCCCTTCGGCCGGATGGTATCCATCGTTCAGCCAGTGCCGGCCCCAGTTATAAAAGAGACTCAAGGCACCGGAAGTGCGGCCGTAATCGTTCGCCAGCGCAACGGAAGCCATGCCACGCGTCACCCGCTGGTCGGCATCGAGCAGCGGGTCGGAGACGGTACCCGGATTCGACGCATTGAAATGCGTGACATTCACATCGGCCCACACGTTCCAGTTTCCCGAAATCTCGTATCCGAATTTGGCATAACCGCCGTACTGCTCGAACCCCATGTCGGGACGGTGGCCGTCCGTCCGGTTATACGAACCGCTCACGATACTCGTAAACCGTCCACGGCGGACACGGTTGGTCACCTCCGTCTGGAGGGTATTATAGGAGCCGTAACCCGCCCCGACATGCGTCCTGACACCGTCCTCCTCCATCTTGCGCGTCACGATATTGACAACGCCCCCCATCGCATTGGAACCGTACAGCACGGAGGCCGGTCCGCGCAGCACCTCCACGCGCTCGGCCAGAAAGGACTGGCAGGCATCCGACACGGGGTGACCGAACAGCCCCATGTACTGCGGATGACCGTCTATCAGCACGAGCATACCCGTCGTAGGGACACCCTCCTGTGCAGGTCCTCCGATACCGCGTACCGACAACTGGCCGGCAGCGCCGCCCGACACGCCGTATCCCATCACGCCGCGGCCGGCAGCGAACAGCCCCGGTACCTGCTCCGTCAATACGGGCAGCAGCGAAGGTTCGTTGGCCCGCTCGACGGTCTGCCGTCCGACGACCGAAACGGTCATCGGCAGATGCCTTATGTCCGTCCGGTTGCGCGTTCCGGTCACCACCACCCGTTCGATTGCATGGGTCTCCCCCGCTGCGAGGGAATCCCGTACAGACAAGGGCTCCTGCCCCGCAGCCATCGGCGACAGCAGACACAAGGTACCTATCAAAGGAATCAATCTTTTCATGCCAATCATTCTGAAATGCGTCTTTCCCCACGCCGGACACTCCGCAGTCTCTTTACCCGATACAAAATTACCCGCCTTTCCGGAAAAGAAATTACCCTGATTACCGTTTGTCATACCAAAATTACGGGAGGACGGTAAAATTAATATTGTCCTCCCGGCAGCCGGACCCCATTTTTGCCTATATTTACATACAAAGAACGACAGCATATGCAACAGAAAGAGACGGAACGTGCGGACGACCGCATCGACGAAGAGTTCTATGAAGAACTTTCGGAGGAGGAAATTCAAGACGAAATCGCCTCCCTGTACCGGCGACGGGGTTACATGGATGCCGAGACATTATGCAGAATCGACCGCGAGATACGGATAGCGGAACAGGTCCTGCGCCGGAGGCTCGGAGGAGAAAACGACCGGCAGGAGGAATAAAAAACGGATGAAAAGCTTGTTTATCAAAAATTTTTACATTCCTTTGCAGGGTATTATTTTTTTATTTTAAACATTTTCAAATGAAAGGTACAGTCAAATGGTTCGATACTGCCAAAGGTTATGGCTTTATCACCACTGAAGCCGGCGGTGACATCTTCGTTCACTACACCGGAATCAACAAACAAGGTTTTCGCGGCCTCGAAGAGGGACAGAACGTCGAATTCGAAGTAGGCGAAGGCAAAAGGGGCGAACAGGCCGTCAACGTAAATGTAATTGGATAATGTTAGTTATATAGCATATATATAAGTAATTTACCGTTTTACACGAAGTTCCGCACGGCTCCGCAGAAATCTGCGGAGCCGTCGTTTTTTCAAAAAAAGCAGATATCGCCGCTCCTTCCGTCCCCTGCCGGGCCGTCACGCCGTCCGCTCCTCGAAGACCATGAAACGATTATTCTTTTTCCGAAAACCTCTTTTTCTTATTTTTGTGTTCTCAAAACGGGACAGTTTCCATACACACATGAAATCTTCTCAGTCGAACGTGTACGAGCCCGAACCGGCTACCGCTCTCTTCCGAAGCCGAACGACGGCAAAAGAGACCGAATCCACTTCGACGATGCACAATACCCGCAGGAATCTTTCCTGCCGAATGCCAACGATTCCCGCAGGCCACCTACTCCGTCCACTTCGGAACCGGACACCGTACCCGAGCCGATTCATCAAATCCGAAACGGCAACCTCCCCATACCATCCGTCCCGGTAGTAATGCGACAACTATTCCGAATAGGAACAAAAACGATAAGACCATGAAAAAAACGTTACTCTTCCTTTCGCTCGCTTTCCTGATATGCGGCAAGGCGTCTGCCCAAAAAGACGATGCTCCCTATGCCGCTTTCAGTTTCGGCCTGTTTCCCCCACTGTGCACGAACGGTACACAGGCCGCCGAATACACGAACGGCGCATCTGTCAACCTGCTGATAGGCAATTCGAGAAACGAAGAGAATCTGGTCGTTTCCGGATTGTGCAGCCTCATCTCCGAACGGGCTACCGGCGTACAGATAGCAGGTATCTCCAATTACATCGGCCATGAAGGCAAGGGCCTGGTCCTCGCAGGACTGACGAACATCACACGGGAGAGTTACACGGGCATGCAACTCTCCGGCATGGTAAACCGTTCCGGAGAACACAGCCGGGGTGTCATGGTCGGCGGACTGTTCAACAGTACCAAAGGGCATTTTAAAGGACTCCAGTTCACGGGAATGTGCAACATCGCCGACGGCTTCAAGGGAATGCAATTCTCCGGACTTGTCAATTATTCGGGCGACAACAGCAAGGGCGTCATGTTCGGCGGGCTGAGCAACAATACGAAAGGCCGTTTTAAAGGAGTACAATTCGCAGGACTGCTGAATACGGCCGGGAACGTAAAAGGAGTCCAGTTTGCCGGATTGCTCAACACCGCAAAAGATGTGAAAGGAGTGCAATTCGCCGGGTTGGTCAATGTAGCAGAAGAAGTGACGGGCGTCCAGTTCGCTGCACTGGTCAACGTGGCCGAAGAGAGCGATTTTCCCATCGGTATCATCAATATCATCAAAGAGGGAGAAAAAGGCATCGCCCTGACCTACGACATGCTGGGAAATGCGGTCGTATCGTTCCGTTCCGGCGGTAAATATACTTACGGTATACTGGGCGTCGGCTACAACCACAAAGCCGACGGCAACGGAATAACGACGGAAGCGGGATACGGCATCCACATCCCGGTCTGCAAATGGTTCGAGCTGAACAACGAATTCAAAGCGACGACCATCGGGGCCTCGTCGTCCCTGCCCGTCCTCAATTTCGGTTACCTTTTCGCTCCCTCTTTCCGCATCGGAAAACACTATAACCTGTTCGGCGGCGTCAGCTTCAACTACATGATGTCTCAGGGAACGGACAATATCGGCCTGTTCCCCGAAACCCACCTCTGGACCGGTCACACAGAGAAGCTACTGCAACAGACCTATATCGGTTATCAGGCAGGTTTCCAATTCATCTTCTGACACGCAGGAGGCCGTTCCGCGGAACGGCCTCCTGCTCTTTCCGACCGGACCGTATGAACGGCCTCGACCGGATATCCCAGGTCTGCCACCCGGAGTCCGACGACCGTGCCCGAGACCTGCCCAAAACGAAACGACGGCCATGGGCCGCAAACGCCGCCCGTTTCGGACCTTACCTGCCCGCAGCAACGAAACCGACACACTGCCGCCACCGACGGACCAACGCAAGAGAAGCGATTCGCCGACCTCAACCACCCCGATATATTATCCTACGGTACGAGCCGCCGATAAAAAGGCTGAGACCGGTTCGGTAAATTTTCGTACCTTTACCCATACCGAAACGACATACCATGGATATTCTCGAACTCCGCACCTACTGCCTCTCCTTTCCGGAAAGCGAAGAGACCACTCCTTTCGACGAAACCACGCTCGTCTACAAGGTTGCCGGCAAGATGTTCGCCATGACGGACATGATTCATGCCGACCACGTGGCGCTCAAATGCGACCCGTCGCTCGCACTCGACCTGCGGGAAAAGTACCCCGACATCGACGCGGCCTACCACATGAACAAGAGACACTGGAACTCCGTCCGGCTCGACGGCGACCTGCCCGCGGCCTTTATCCGGAAGATGGTACGCGACTCCTACCTGCTGGTCATCGGCGGCATGCCCCGCCAGCCAAGAGAACGGCTGACAAAGCAATTCATCGAAGCGGAAAACGAACTGAACCGATAACTACGGCAACCGTCATTCCTCCTCCCCTACATCGACGGAATTTCCCGGCCCTGTCTGCGGACCTCCATTCCCGAATCGAACCGGAGGCGGCACATTCCCCCGCCCGCAATACCGACCGGCCATCCCCACCGGCAGGGATTATCTTGCCGCAGGACGCCGAGGCGGCAACACCGCAGTCAACGGACGGTTCCGTGTACCTCCACCCAGCGGGTAAGTTCCACGAATTCCGCGACGGAAAGCGTTTCGGCACGGCGTGTAAACCACGGATGTTCCGCTCCCCCAAAATCGCCGAATACGGCTTTCAGGGGATTTTTCAGCATCTTGCGCCGCTGCGAGAAGGCCGCCTTCACTACCCGGACGAACAGCGCCTCATCGCATCCGAGCGCCCGGGTTCCGTTGCGACGCAGGCGGATGACCGCACTCTTGACCTTGGGAGGAGGATTGAAAACATGCTCGTGCACCGTGAAAAGGTACTCAATATCATACCACGCCTGCAGCAACACGCTCAGGATGCCGTAATCGCGGCTGCCGGGCGGCTCCGCCAGTCGAACGGCCACCTCTTTCTGTACCATGCCCACGCTTTCGGGCACCAGGTCACGGTTTTCGAGTATCTTGAAGAATATTTGCGACGAAATATTATAGGGAAAATTGCCGATGACCTTCACCCCGCCGGGAAACATCTCCCGCAGGGGCATCCGCAGGAAATCCCCGTCATAAAGCCGGGGAGCGAAATCAGGAAACCGGCTGTGCAGAAAGCCGATGCTTTCACCGTCCACTTCGGCGCCGTAGAGCGTAATATCGGTACGCTCCAGCAGAAACTGCGTCAGCATTCCCGTTCCGCACCCCACCTCCAGTACATCGCCTCCTCCGGAGAGCGCCCCGGCTATCCTGCGCGCTATGTTTTCGTCCGTCAGGAAATGCTGCCCCAACGCCTTCTTCGCCCTTACTTCCTGCATAATCTCTCTGCAACTTCCGAGGGGCAAAGCTACTCATTCCGCCGGTCATACGCAACCCGTACCCTGCCGGGACGAGACGAAAAAGGGAGAGGCGCACCGATACGCCTCTCCCCATGACGAAGGATTGTTCGCAACGAACTACTCTATCGGTTTGAGTTTTACGGTGAAGTGACGCATCAGCGGAGCCTCCCATACGATTTCGACACCGTGGGTAATCTCGTCGCGGCGGTCGTACACGTTCTTCAGCGCAGCGGCAATCACCTTCATGTGGTTGTCCGTATAGACGCGGCGTGCCACGCAGATGCGGACGAAGTCGTTGCCGCCGAAACGGTTCTCGCGCGTGATGGGGTCGCGGTCGGCCAGAATATAGCCTATCTCGCAGCCACGGATACCGGCTTCCTTGTAAAGCTCGATGGTCAGTGTCTGTGCGGGGAACTCCTCCTTCGGAATCTTCGTGAGCACCTTGGAGGCATCGACGAAGATAGCGTGACCGCCTACGGGACGCTGATAAGGAATACCGTACTCATCGAGCAGCGACGCGAGATACTGTACCTGACGGATACGGGTATCGAGGTTGTCGAACTCGGTATTCTCGTCGAGACCTACTGCAAGCGCGGCCATGTCGCGGCCGTTCATACCGCCGTAGGTAAGATAACCTTCAAAGGGAATGCAGAATTTCTTCGCAGCCTCATACCAGTCTTCCCAGCGCGTAGCGATGAAACCGCCCATGTTCACGAGGCCGTCTTTTTTGGCCGACATGGTCATTCCGTCGGCGAGGGCAAACATTTCGCGGCAAATTTCCTTGATGGTCTTGTCGGCATAACCCTCCTCGCGGGTCTTGATGAAGTATGCGTTCTCGGCGAAACGGGCGGAGTCGAAGAGGACACGCTTGTTGTATTTGTCGGCGATAGCGCGGACTTCGCGAAGGTTCTGCATCGAAACGGGCTGACCTCCTGCGGTGTTGTTGGTTATCGTAACGATGATGAAAGGCACCTTGTCATGATACTCTTCCAGCGCCTTTTCCAGCTTCTTCGGGTCTACGTTGCCCTTGAAGGGAACCTCGAGCTGCGTATTCTTGGCCTCGTCCACCGTGCAGTCCAAAGCCATGGCACGGCGGCTTTCGATATGACCTTTGGTCGTGTCGAAGTGGGAGTTGCCGGGTACTACATCGCCCTCTTTCACGAGTGCGGAGAAGAGCACGTTCTCGGCTGCACGGCCCTGGTGTGTCGGAATGACATACTCGAAGCCCGTAATGCGGGTAATGGTATCCTTCAGTTCATAGAAAGAACGTGCACCGGCATAGGATTCGTCGCCCATCATCAGCGCAGCCCACTGGCGGTCGCTCATGGCGCCCGTACCGGAGTCGGTCAGACCGTCGATATAAACCTGGTCGGCCTTGAGCTGGAACACGTTGTAGTTCGCCTCTTTAATCCACTGCTCGCGCTCTGCGCGGGTACTTTTGCGGATGGGTTCAACCATCTTGATTTTCCACGATTCTGCAAATGGTAATTCCATAGCTGTACTTTTTAAGTTTATGTAAGTTTGCGTATCTTTTGCGTGATAAAATTTTAATGCGCCAGCACAAATTTGAAAAATTTTTCTTATTCGTGCAAGTGTCCCCGAAAAAATAATTTCCACGTAACACTTTGGCCTATCATACTTTATACTGTGTGTTCAAAAACGGAATGCAACCATTTCGATGCGTTGAAAAACGGAATTGTTTGTGTTATTAAGGAAACAGCTCCGAACATATAACAACACGAGGCCCCCTGACGGAGGGCCTCGATACCGCAAAGACCGTTGGCTGAAACACCCACCATTTGCCTACTAAAATATTCCCATCACCTCTTCCGGCAATATAAACGGCCCCGCCCACATGCACGTAAGCAAATCCAAACGACCGTTGCCAGGAACAACATAATATATCCATGGTTGTTCTCAAATTACACTTATGGCCCACGACTTCACCTATCCGTTGGGACATATCGTCACCGGCAGCTTCTGGCA